>Ga0207713_1000188_pt1 | contig 86627 bp, 72 predicted proteins | sample KBSS64metaG_FD_184404 | JGI IMG/M metagenome (GOLD analysis project Ga0207713, IMG submission 184404) | Switchgrass rhizosphere microbial communities from Kellogg Biological Station, Michigan, USA - KBS S6-4 metaG (SPAdes) (version 2) | ecosystem: Host-associated > Plants > Roots > Rhizosphere >...
CCGAAACCACTTTGACTTCGTACGGAATGCCGAGCTTTTCCAGCATATCGGCGGTGTGGCTAAGGGTGGACCAATCGGACTTGGAGCCCATGATCACGCCAACCAGTGCGCTCATCGTCGTGCCTCTTCATCGGGCGCCCGCAGGCGCGTCTAAAAACAACAAGCCACGCAGGAGGACCGGCGTGGCTTGTCGTACGAATTATGACCAGTGCAACCGGCCAAAGGCCGCGCAGTATACCGCAAAGAGTCGCGTTTGACAGAACGCTGATGACCTCCTGTCAGCCGATTACTGCTCGCCCTGAAGGCTGGTGTTTGCTGACTTTCAGATCAGGCGTCGATGCCCTGGGCACTGAAGTTTTGCTAAGCGGCAAAGCTCAAGCAAACCGGGACTCATTCCTCTCGCGAGAGAAAATCGGCCATACGTTTACGGTTGGCGTTAGAGAATCGGTAGTGCTTTATATAGAATGGATTGTTGCTTTCATGCATGTAGGTTTGACTCGGAGGGATGCCGAAAGACACCTCCGCATCTTCATGAGCTGCAGTGAAGGTATGGCCTATTTCATGGGCGATGTACTGATAACCTGCCAAGGAAGCCATGAAGAAACTTCCGCCCACCTGACCGAGCCCGGCCACCAGGTCGGAAAAGTCTTCGCGGGTAATGAGCCCATAGCGATAAGTGCGCTGATGCGAAAGATCATTTTCCCGTATGAATGCTCGAGCGTGGACCTCCACCTCATCGAGAGTGGGTCCCTCTTGGTGGACCTTCGACTTGTACGTCATATCGGTAAAGCCCGGGATGGCGTGGTGAAGCTCAATGATGATATTGCGCCTGAGCACTTGCTCCATCTCGAACATGAATGCCCTCAGGTAATCGCGATAAATGATGCTGCGGTAACTTTCATCGATATCGTCGTGGCAGAACAGATAGATGAATACAGGGGTTTTTTCGTATTTGTCTGGGAAGCGTTCATTGTGATCGTACTTTTTATAGAGCATTTCGAAGTCCTTTTCTAATAACGACGCCTGTCCTCATGACTGGCGATTGTCGAGGTTGCTAGAGCCTCAACGCAAAACTACAAGAGCCCCCGGTATTACGCAGCCATCCAAAGCCGATCGGGGCTGTAGTCCGATTCAGTCAAGAATCGAAGGAAACCGGTCGGGTTGATTTTTCTCAAGTCGCGGCAGCCGTCTCCAACTTGCGCCACAACAACCGAACATTGGCCTTGCGCACCAGCGCGCAGCGATACAAACGGATCTCCAGCGGCACATGCCATTGCGCACCACCGCAGACCACCAGTTCGCCCCGTTCAAGTTCGGCGGTAATGGACAACCTCGGTACCCACGCGATCCCCAATCCTTGCAGGGCCATGCCTTTGAGGCTGTCGGCCATCGCCGTTTCATAAACCGTGGTGAAGCGCAGATTGCGCTGGCGCAACAGCAGGTTCACCGAGCGGCCCAGAAACGCCCCGGCGCTGTACGCCAGGAGTGGCACGCTCTGATCGCTTTCCAGATCGAACAGCGGGTTGCCCTGCGGGTCCACCGAACAGACCGGCAGCATTTCGGTCATGCCCAGGTGCAGCGAAGGGAAAATCTCGGCGTCCATCTGTAGTGCAGCGTCGGGGTCATAGAACGCCAGCATCAGGTCGCAACCGCCTTCGCGCAGGGCATGCACAGCGTCGCCAACGTTGGTAGCGACCAGCCGGGTGGCGATGTTCAGGCCTTCGTTGCGCAACTGGGCGATCCAGCGCGGGAAGAAGCTCAATGCCAGCGAGTGCGCCGCCGCGATCTGCATGACCTCGCCCTGCCCGCTTTCCAGATGATGCAGATGGCGCAGCACTTCGCCGAGTTGATCGACCACGGTGCGCGCCGTGACCAGGAACAACTGGCCCGCCGCCGTCAGCTCGATGGGCGTGCGCGAGCGGTTGACCAGTTGCAGGCCAAGGGCAGCTTCAAGGCTGCGGATTCTGCGGCTGAACGCCGGCTGGGTCACGAACCGGCGCTCGGCCGCCTGGGAGAAGCTGCGGGTGGCAGCCAGGGCACTGAAGTCTTCCAGCCATTTGCTTTCCAGGTTCATGGTGTTCTTCCAGATTTATAGATATGCGACATGATGTGCTTCATACGTTCGTCACAATCGGAACGTCACATCGACATTATGCCGTTATTGCATAGGGCAGTGTGTAACAGCATTGGTCGCCGTTCGTCCGCAAGCCTAGTATTCAAGGCGTTCCGGCTCAGACCGTGTCCCATTTGAGAGTTTCTCTATCATGTCCTCCGCTGCATCATTTCGCATCGAAAAAGATCTGCTTGGCACCCTCGAAGTCCCCGCTGATGCCTACTTCGGCATCCAGACCCTGCGTGCGGTGAACAACTTTCACCTCTCCGGCGTTCCACTCGCTCACTATCCCAAGCTGGTCGTGGGCCTGGCCATGGTCAAGCAGGCGGCTGCAGATGCGAACCATCAGCTGGGCCACTTGAGCAGCGAGAAGCACGCAGCCATCAGCGAAGCCTGTGCACGTCTGATCCGCGGTGATTTCCACGAGCAGTTCGTGGTCGACATGATTCAGGGTGGCGCCGGTACGTCCACCAACATGAACGCCAACGAAGTCATTGCCAACATCGCTCTGGAAGCGATGGGCCATGCCAAGGGCGAGTACAAGTACCTGCACCCCAACAACGACGTGAACATGGCGCAGTCGACCAACGACGCCTACCCGACGGCCATCCGCCTGGGTCTGCTGTTGGGCCACGACGCCCTGCTCGCCAGCCTCGACAGCCTGATCCAGGCGTTCGCGGCCAAAGGCCAGGAATTCTCCCACGTCCTGAAGATGGGCCGCACCCAGCTGCAAGACGCCGTGCCGATGACCCTCGGCCAGGAATTCCGCGCCTTCGCCACCACGCTGACCGAAGACCTCAACCGCCTGCGCAGCCTGGCGCCTGAGCTGCTGACCGAAGTGAACCTGGGCGGCACCGCCATTGGCACCGGCATCAACGCAGACCCCGGCTACCAGCACCTGGCGGTAGAGCGCCTGGCAATCATCAGCGGTCAGCCTCTGGTTCCGGCTGCCGACCTGATCGAAGCCACCTCCGACATGGGCGCTTTCGTGCTGTTCTCCGGCATGCTCAAGCGCACCGCGGTCAAGCTGTCGAAGATCTGCAACGACCTGCGCCTGCTCTCCAGCGGCCCGCGCACCGGCATCAACGAAATCAACCTGCCGGCGCGTCAGCCAGGCAGCTCGATCATGCCGGGCAAGGTCAACCCGGTGATTCCGGAGGCCGTGAACATGTGCGCCTTCGAAATCATGGGCAACGACCTGGCCCTGACCGTGGCAGCCGAAGGCGGCCAGTTGCAATTGAACGTGATGGAGCCGCTGATCGCCTACAAGATCTTCGACTCGATCCGCCTGCTGCAACGCGCCATGGACATGCTGCGCGAGCACTGCATCGTTGGCATCACCGCCAACGAACAGCGCTGCCGCGAACTGGTCGAGCACTCGATCGGCCTGGTCACTGCGCTGAACCCGTACATCGGTTATGAAAACGCCACCCGTATCGCCCGCATCGCGCTGGAAACCGGCCGTGGCGTGCTGGAGCTGGTGCGCGAGGAAGGCCTGCTCGATGAAGTGATGCTCGCCGACATCCTGCGCCCGGAAAACATGATCGCTCCACGATTGGTGCCCCTGAAGGCCTGATCGCGTGACACCCGTTTTGACTGCAACACGATCACCAGGCTGAGGGCCTAGACACCCCTCACCCTTTTGAGGGCCGGAAGTACACGCTTCCAGGCCCTTTTTTTTGTCCGTGATTTGCCGCGCTCCTACGGGCCAAATCCGGATCAAAAGCAGAAACGGTCTACAGACTCCAATAACGCGCACCGGTATAGTGCGCCCCCTCTAAAAAAGCGAGGAAACATCAATGCTTGAAGTCATCAACGACTTCCTCTCGGGAAAACTGCTGATCGTGCTCATTGTCGGGCTCGGTGGATATTTCACGATTCGCTCGCGCTTCGTTCAATTGCGCCATTTCTTTCATATGTTCGCGGTATTTCGCGAAAGCCTGCGTAGCAGCTCGGGCCAGTTGAGTTCGTTCCAGGCGCTGATGCTCAGCCTGGCCGGGCGCGTGGGCGCCGGTAACATCGCAGGTGTCGGCATCGCCGTTACCCTGGGCGGGCCGGGCGCTGTGTTCTGGATGTGGGTCACTGCCCTGGTCGGGATGGCCAGCAGTTTCTTCGAATGCTCACTGGGCCAGCTGTACAAACGCTGTGACTCCGAAGGCCAGTACCGCGGAGGCCCTTCTTTCTATATCCAGCATGGCCTGGGCAAGCGCTGGCTGGGCATGGTCATGGCGGTCCTGCTGCTGGTGACCTTCGGTTTTGCCTTCAACGGCCTGCAATCCCACGCTGTGACCCACTCGCTCAATGACGCCTTCGGCGTATCGCCTGCTTACGCCGGTATCGCACTGGCGGTGTTGCTCGGCCTGGTCTTCGTCGGCGGCATCAAGCGCATCGCGGCGGTGGCCGACCTGCTGGTGCCGGTCAAGACGCTGGTCTACATCGCCGTCACCCTGTACGTGATCGGCGTACAGTTCGAACACGTTCCACACATGCTGATGACCATCGTCAAAAGCGCCTTCGGCCTGGACGAAGTGTTCGGCGGCCTGCTGGGCAGCGCAATCGTCATGGGCGTGAAGCGCGGCGTATTCGCCAACGAAGCCGGCCTTGGCAGTGCGCCAAACGTCGCGGCGGTCGCCGAGGTCAAGCACCCGGTCGCTCAGGGCGTGGTCCAGGCGTTCAGCGTGTTCCTCGACACCTTCGTCATCTGCACCTGCACCGCGCTGCTGATTCTGCTCTCGGGCTTCTACACTCCGGGCTTCGAAGGCGACGGCATTGCGCTGACCCAGAACTCGCTGGCTGCGGTGGTCGGTGACTGGGGCAAACTGTTCATCAGCGTTGCACTGGCGCTGTTCGTCTTCACCTCGATCCTCTACAACTACTACCTGGGCGAAAACAGCCTGCGCTTCCTGATCGGCGAGAGCCGCAAGGCGTTGCTCAGCTATCGTGCACTGGTGCTGGCGCTGATCCTGTGGGGCGCAGTGGAAGACCTTGGCACCGTATTCGCATTTGCCGACATCACCATGACGCTGCTGGCGTTCGTGAACCTGATTGCGCTGGCGATGCTGTTCAAGGTCGGTTTGCGTATCCTGCGCGACTACGATGAACAGCGTAAGGCAGGCATCGAGACCCCGGTGTTCGACTCCAGCAAGTTCCCCGACCTGGATCTGGACCTCAAGGCCTGGCCCAAGCCTGGCGTTGAGCAGCCTGCTGCAAAGCCCACAACCTCCAACGGCAAAGCCGTCGCCGACGCACCGTGACCATCTGAACATCAGCCCAGGGAGACATGCATGAATCGCGACAACCACGCACCGGCCAAGCAAGTAATGGTGCTCTACACCGGTGGCACCATTGGCATGCAGGCCAGCGAGAACGGCCTGGCGCCAGCGTCCGGTTTCCAGGCGCGGATGGCCGCACAACTGGCTGGCCAGCCTGCGCTGGTGGTGCCGCAGTGGCAATTTCGCGAAATGTCTCCCCTGATCGACAGCGCCAACATGACGCCCGCCTACTGGCAGCGTCTGCGCGAGGCGGTGGTCGATGCGGTTGAAACCAAGGGCTGCGATGCCGTGCTGATCCTGCACGGCACCGACACCCTGGCCTACAGCGCCGCGGCCATGAGCTTTCAATTGCTGGGACTGAATGCACCGGTGGTGTTCACCGGTTCCATGCTGCCAGCCGGCGTGCCGGACAGCGATGCCTGGGAAAACGTCAACGGTGCATTGCAGGCCCTCGGCGAAGGCCTGGCGTCTGGCGTGCACCTGTATTTCCACGGCGAGCTGCTGCAACCGACCCGCTGCGCGAAAATTCGCAGCTTCGGGCGCAACCCCTTCGCTGCGCTCAACCGCGCTCGCGGGGGCGAGGCTGCCGAGACCCTGCCTGCGGCGCTGGACTACCGCCAGCCCAGACACCTGGCCGAAGTCGCCGTATTGCCGCTGTTTCCGGGCATCGGCGCCAGCCAGCTCAATGGCCTGATCGACAGCGGCATTCAAGGCCTGATCCTCGAGTGCTTCGGCAGCGGCACCGGCCCCAGCGACAACCCCGCCTTCCTCGACAGCCTGCAACGGGCCCAGGAACAAGGCATCTGCGTGGTCGCGATCACCCAATGCCACGAAGGCGGCGTCGAACTGGACGTCTACGAAGCCGGCAGCCGCCTGCGCACCGTGGGCGTACTCTCCGGCGGCGGCATGACCCGCGAAGCCGCCTTCGGCAAACTGCACGCCCTGCTGGGCGCAGGCCTGCCCGTCGCAGAAGTGCGCCGGTTGGTGGAGCTGGATGTGTGTGGGGAGTTGCGTTAAAAGCGCGTCATTCGCGTAGCAGCACGGCTTGCCGGCGGGGCGATCCTGAGAACGCCCCGCCGGCAAGCCGTGCTGCTACGGCCTTCGGCCAGAATCAAAAGCCCCCGCCCGTTGCGGCACACCTCTTGCTCCCCTCTTCCGATCAAAAGAACCATCGGAAGGTCTTCATGCTGCATTCGCACCTCACTACCCTGAACGCCGTTTCCCTGGTGCTGGAAACGTTCTGCGCCGAAGGTTGGGCCAGCGACGCGTTGCTGGCCGGGAGCGGGATCACGCAGGCAGACCTCGGGCGGCCGGACATTCGCATCACGACCTTTCAGGAAATGCAGGTCTGCGCCAACGCCGTGGCGTTGCGCCGGGAGATCGGCTTGCCGCTGGGGCGGCGCATGCATGTGTCGTCCTACGGGATTCTCGGTTACGCCCTGCTCACCAGTGCCACTTTCGGTGACGCCCTGCGCCTGGCTTTGGAATATCCGGCGCTGCTGGGCACGCTGTTCGAACTGCAACTGATCGAAGACGGAGAGCGGGTCTGGTTCAGCGCCAGCGACTACCGCGACGATGAGGGCCTGCGGGTGTTCAATGCCGAGCTGTGCCTCGCGTCGCTGAAGGTGATCTGCGAGGACTTGCTAGGCAAACCGCTGCCATTGCTCGGAGCGCGCTTCGCCCACGCCGCCCCCGACTATCAGGCCAGCTACCGCGAGAGTTTTGACTGCCCACTGCACTTCGACGCCCAGGACAATGCCTTCGCCTTCGACAAGCGCCTGCTCGATAAACCCCTGACCCTCGCCGACCCCATCACCCACCGGGACATGCGCGAGCGCTGCCGCAAGCAGAACATCGAATTCACCGGACGCCAGGCGTGGCTGGGGCGGATCCGTCACTTATTGGCAGACCAGCTCGAACAGACGCCGAGCCTTGGCGTAATCGCGCAAAAGATGAACTGTTCCGAGCGCACCCTGCGCCGCCACCTGCAAGCCACCGGCAGCAGCTATCAGCAGCTGCTGGACGAGCTACGCTTCGACCGGGCCAAGCAACTGCTGCAAGAGGATCAATTGCCGATCCATCGCATCGCCGAAGTGCTTGGCTTCAGCGAAACCGCAAGCTTTCGTCAGGCGTTCATTCGCTGGAGCGGCGTGGCACCGAGTCAGTTTCGGGTTTGATTGAAAGCCCGATGAACGCCGATGACCTGTGGGAGCGAATTCATTCGCGAATCGGTTTTGCAGGCGATACATCTCTACCGGATGTAATGCCCTCTCGCGAATGAATTCGCTCCCACAGGTTTTGGGTTCAACCTGGACATTGTGTTTGAAGGATCAAGCGCCTCGAATCGGGGCGCTTTGCCCTATTTAGGGGCGATTTACGGACAGACTTTATGGCCGAATAAATCCCCTTTTGGCCGTTTCCGCCGTTCTCCGAAAGGCCCCGCGCCTCAAGAATGTCGGACAACTAGCCCACAGGAGAACAAGAAAATGCTGACGATCTATTCAGACGATCACCATCTGCACCATGGCCGCTGCGAGCTGATCGACGGCAAGCTGATGCCCTGCTTCGAGATGCCGTCCCGTGCCGACCACGTACTGCAACGGGTCAAGGATCGTGAGATTGGTGCCGTCGAGGCCCCGAAAGACTTCGGCATCGAGCCGATCCAGCGCATCCACACCCAGGCTTTCCTGGAATTCTTCAAAGGTGCCTGGGACCGCTGGGCCGCCACCAACCCCGAAGGCGACCTGCTGCCCTACACCTGGCCTGCGCGCACGCTGCGCTCGGTCATGCCCACCAGCCTGCATGGCCAGTTGGGTTACTACACGTTCGATGCCGGTGCGCCGATCACCGCAGGCACCTGGCAGGCCGCGTACAGCGCCGCCCAGGTGGCCCTGACCGCCCAGGCCGCGATCCAGAATGGCGCCCGCAGCGCATTTGCCCTTTGCCGCCCGCCGGGACATCACGCCGCCAGCGACGTGATGGGTGGCTACTGCTACCTGAACAACGCCGCCATTGCCGCTCAAGCGTTCCTCGACCAAGGCCACAAAAAGGTCGCGATCCTCGACGTCGACTACCACCACGGCAACGGCACGCAGTCGATTTTCTACGAGCGCAGTGACGTGCTGTTCACCTCGATTCACGGCCACCCCGAAGCCGAATTTCCCTTCTTCCTGGGCTACGACGACGAGCTGGGCGAAGGCGCTGGTGAGGGCTTCAACTTCAACTACCCGCTGGCCGCCGGCAGTGACTGGCCGACCTGGGGCGCCGCGCTGGACAGGGCCTGCGCCGAGATCGAACGCTACGACGCGGACATCGTCGTGGTCTCGCTGGGCGTGGACACCTACAAGGATGATCCGATCTCGCAGTTCAAGCTCGACAGCCCCGACTACCTGCGCATGGGCGAGCGCATCGCGCGGTTGGGCAAGCCGACGCTGTTCGTGATGGAGGGCGGCTACGCCGTCGAGGAAATCGGCATCAATGCGGTGAACGTGCTGGAAGGTTTCGAAAGCGTCTGACCCAATCAATCAGAAGAAGAGAACAACGATGAACAGACTCACGCGTTTTATCGCATCGGCCCTGCTCACGACCTCAGGCGCGGTCATGCTCGGCGGCGCAGCGCACGCCGACGAGCCCAAGACCCTGCGCGTCTACAACTGGTTCGACTACATCACCCCGCAGACCCTGGAAAACTTCAAGAAAGACACCAAGGTCCCGCTGATCTACGACATCTTCGACACCAACGAAGCCCTGGAAGCCAAGCTTCTGACCGGCAACTCCGGCTACGACGTGGTGGTGCCGTCCAACGTGTTCCTGGCCAAGCAGATCGAAGCCGGCGTGTTCCAGCCGTTGGACAAGTCAAAGCTGACCAACTATTCGCACCTTGATCCAAGCCTGATGAAGCTGCTGGAGGCCAACGATCCGGGCAACAAGTTCGCCGTGCCCTACATGTACGGCACCATCCTGATCGGCTTCAACCCGGACAAGGTCAAGGCGGTGCTGGGCGACAAGGCGCCGGTGGACAGCTGGGACCTGATCTTCAAGGAAGAAAACATCAGCAAACTCAAACAGTGCGGCGTGGCGCTGCTGGATTCGCCTTCCGAGATTCTGCCGCTGGCCCTACAACATTTGGGGCTTGATCCGAACAGCAAGAATCCGAAGGACTACGACAAGGCCGAAGCTTTGCTGATGAAGATCCGTCCGTACATCACCTACTTCCACTCCTCCAAGTACATGGCGGACATCGCCAATGGCGATATCTGCGTGGCCGTCGGCTATTCGGGCAGCTTCTCCCAAGCCGCCAACCGTGCCAAGGAAGCGAAGAACGGCGTCGTGGTCGACATGCGCCTGCCCAAGGAAGGTGCGCCGATCTGGTTCGACATGCTGGCAATCCCCAAAGGCGCAAAAGACGTTGAGGACGCCTACACCTTCATCAATTACCTGCTGCAACCGAAGGTGATCGCGCCAATCAGTGACTTTGTCGGGTATCCAAACCCCAACAAGGACGCCACTGAACTGGTCGATCCGGCGATTCGCAACAACCCGAACCTGTACCCGACGGCCGAAGCCATGAAGACGCTGTACACCCTGACGCCGCTGCCGCGCGACGCCGAGCGTGCACGTACGCGGGTGTGGACCAAGATCAAGTCCGGCACGTAGTCAGGGTGGATGATGACTCTGTGGGAGCCGGCTTGCTGGCGAAAGCTGTGGATCAGCGATAAAGATATCGCCTGACACGATGCCTTCGCCAGCAAGCCGGCTCCCACAAGGTTTGTGGAAGGCCCAAACATTTCAGCGAATCACTACCGCTGCTTCTCTGTTGCATCGCGCAACATCGAATTCAGATTCCCTGAAATGTTTTCACACAAAGCCTTCATCTGAATCTCATGCTCCGACGCCTTGAACGGGCTTTGCAGGTCGGTGCCGATTTTCTCGATGGCCAGCAGCATGAAGCCCACCACGGTTGAGGCCAGCGGTGTAAACCACCCCAGGGTTTCCACCAGGCCAATGGGCACGATGATGCAGAACATCGTGATGAACAGCCGCGGAAAGGTCACGTACGGGTAAGGCAACGGCGTATTGGCGATGCGCTCCATGCCGCCCTGGCAGTTGGAAATTTCCACCAGGGTCGCTTCAAGGCGCTCCAGCCGGATGCTGTCCAGCCGTCCGGCCTTATATTCATGGACGATGATCGCCGCCGACTCATTGAGAATCGCGTTGGGGAAGTTGTTGGTGCGCGTGCGCCGGTCGTACTCGTCCCTGGGGATCATGGCCGTCACCTCCTCGCCGCAGTCGCCGCCTTTCAAATGCGCCGACAAGCACTCCACGTAGGCCACATGCCGCCGTAACAGCAAGGCTTTGACCGGATTGAGATCATCCTCGTCGTCAATCAGCGTCAGCACCTGCCGGGCGAAGCTGCGGGAATTGTTCACCAGCGCGCCCCAAAGCGTGCGCGCTTCCCACCATCGGTTGTAGGCACTGGAGTTGCGGAAACTGGTCAGCACCACCAGCGCCGAACCGAGCAGCGTCAGCGGCATCGACGGCAAGGTGATCTTGCGTTCCAGATAAAGCATGAAATCCACCGTGACGATCACGTCCCAGATCAGCAGCCAGAACAGCGACCAGCCAATGTAGGTAAAGGTTCGGATCATGGCGCGGTACTTCTTGATGATCGCGTCTTTCAATGGTCACCCCCTGTCGTGTGATTCAAGCCCCAGGGGATTCGAATGCATTCGGGCCCGATGGTTCGCCACAAACATTCATGGAACGATCCCGCCCTCCCCGTGCTCGACATCTATCTGGATGCCACAGCCACACGTCACGAGGAGATCAACATGGGCTCGCCTGCTACGTCGAACGCCAATGAACGCGACCAACTGACCATCAACACCATCCGCACCCTGGCCATGGATGCGGTGCAGAAAGCCAATTCCGGCCACCCCGGTACGCCCATGGCGCTCGCTCCGGTGGGCTACACACTGTGGAAAGATTTCCTGCGCTATCACCCGGAACATCCCGACTGGCCAAATCGCGACCGGTTCGTGTTGTCGGTGGGCCATGCCTCGATGCTGCTGTATTCCCTGCTGCACCTGGCGGGTGTGGTGGAGATTGACGAGCACGGCAAGCGCTCGGGCCATCCTGCGATCAGCCTTGAAGACATCAAACAGTTTCGCCAAATGGGTTCGAAAACCCCCGGCCATCCCGAATACCGCATGACCACAGGGGTCGAGACCACCACCGGCCCACTCGGCCAGGGCTGCGCCAACAGCGTTGGCATGGCGATGGCCGAGCGCTGGCTGGGCGAGCATTTCAACCAACCGGGTGCGACGCTGTTCGATTACAACGTCTACGTGCTCTGCGGCGACGGCGACATGATGGAAGGCGTGACCGCCGAAGCGGCGTCGATTGCCGGGCATTTGAAGCTTTCGAACCTGTGCTGGATCTACGACAACAACACCATCAGCATCGAAGGCCACACGGAACTGGCCTACAGCGACGACGTGCAGAAGCGTTTCGAGGGCTATGGCTGGAAGACCCATCACGTCAGGGATGCCAACGACGCCGCCGCGCTGGCCAAGTCGATCAGGGCATTTCAGCAGACCGACGACGCACCGACGCTGATCGTCGTCGACAGCGTGATCGGCTACGGCTCGCCCAACAAGCACAACACCGCCTCGGCCCACGGCGAACCGCTAGGTGAGGACGAAATCAAACTGACCAAGAAGGCCTATGGCTGGGACGAGAACAGCAGCTTCCTGGTGCCCGAGCAAGCCCGCCATCACCTGCGTGACGCCATGTTGGAACGCAGCGCGGAGGACTACATCGCCTGGCAGAAAACCTTCGCCGAGTTTGAGCAAAGCCAACCCGAGCTTGCCGATCAGCTGCAGCGCATGCGCGCAGGCGAGATGCCCGAGGGCTGGCGCAACACGGCCTTGAGTTTCGACGCCGACAAAAAGGGCGTCGCTACCCGTGCAGCAGGCGGCAAGGTGCTCAATGGCTTTGCGCAACAGATCCCGTGGCTGATGGGCGGCTCGGCAGACCTCTCGCCCTCGACCAAAACCAACCTTACCTTCGAAGGCGCGGGCAGCTTCGAAGCGGGCAGCTACAGCGGCCGCAACCTGCACTTCGGTGTGCGCGAACATGCCATGGGCTCGATTGCCAATGGCCTGGCGCTGTCCTACATCCGCCCCTACACCTCGACGTTCCTGGTGTTCAGCGACTACATGAAGCCACCGATCCGCCTGGCCGCGATCATGGAGTTGCCGGTGGTGTTCGTCTTCACCCACGACTCCATCGGCGTCGGCGAAGACGGCCCGACCCACCAGCCCATCGAACATCTGACCCAATTGCGCGCCACCCCTGGCGTGTTGACCTTGCGTCCGGGCGACGCCAACGAAACCGCCGAAGCCTGGAAAGTCGCCTTGGCGCAGACCCACCGGCCCAGTTGTATCGTGTTGTCACGCCAGCCGATGCCGACGCTGGATCGCTCGATCTACGCCAGCGCTGAAGGCCTGGCCAGAGGCGCGTACGTGCTCGCCGACTCGGGGCATGAGCAGCCAGAGGTGATCCTGATCGCCACCGGCAGTGAAGTCGGGATGACGGTGCAAGCGTTCGAGCAGCTCAAGGCCGAGGGTGTGCAGGCCCGCGTGGTGTCGATGCCCAGTTGGGAGTTGTTCGAGCACCAGGGGAAGGCGTATCGCGATGAGGTGTTCCCGCCCAGCGTGACGGCACGGGTGGTGGTGGAACAGGCAGGGCCGGTGGGCTGGGACCGTTATGTCGGCCAGAGCGGCGCGAAGATCGTGATGAACACCTTCGGCGCCTCGGCCCCGATCGAGAAGCTGCAGGCCAAGTTCGGGTTTACGGTGGATAACATCGTCAAGGTCGCGAAATCCCAATTAGAGAAATAATCCGCGCAACCCACCGGCCTATCTGGTGACGGAAACCTGTGGGAGCGAATTCATTCGCGAGCCATTACAGCCGATGCATATCTATCGGCTGTACCTTTTTTCGCGAATGAATTCGCTCCCACAGAGATCAACCTCATTCAGCTCCCGATCAGCAGCCGCTCAGAACCACCGGGCGGCGTTCGCCTTCGAAGAAGAACGGGCGAATGCGCACGCCCACCGCATTGCCGGCGAACGCTGCGATCAGCCACAACCAGCCATGCAAACTGCCAGAGGCAATTCCGCTGAAATATGCACCGATGTTGCAGCCATAGGCCAGACGCGAGCCGTAACCCAGCAGCAAGCCACCAATCACCGCCGCAACCAGCGAGCGGGTCGGAATCTTCAGGCTTGGCGAGAAACGTCCTGCAAGCCCCGCTGCCACTGCCGCACCCAGCATGATGCCGATGTCCATGACCGTGGTGATGTCTTCCCACACTGGCGCCGCCAGTGCCTTGGCGTTGGCCGGCATCTGCCAGAACGCCCAGCTGCCAACGTCCACACCCAGGCTACCCGCCACTTTCGCGCCCCACAGTGCAAACGCAGAGGTAATGCCCCACGGACGCCCAGCCAGTGCCAGCGTCGCGTAGTTGAGTAGCGCCAGTGCAATCGCGCCCCACACCAAGGGCCACGGACCGCGCAGGAAACGGCGCAGGCCTACGTGCTCGCTGGTCACGGCCGCTTCCAGTTCGCCATGGCGGCGCTTTTCAAGCTTGACGGTCACCAGTGCGATCACCGCAAACAGCGCCAGGCTCATGACCAGCGCAGGCATCACGCCGAAGGTCTTGACGATAGAGATCGCCGGGAACGACGGCAGCGAGAACCACCAGTCGACGTGGTGCGTGGCGATCAGCGAGCCGATGATGAAGAACAGCAACGTCACCAGCATCCGCGCATTGCCGCCACCCACGGTGAACAGCGTGCCTGAAGCACATCCGCCGCCCATCTGCATGCCGATGCCGAAGATGAACGCACCAAACACCACGGAAACCCCGGCAGGCGCGACAAGGCCGGTCACCGGTGTGCCGAACAGCGTGCCCGCGCCCAACGCCGGGAAGAACAGCACCACGGCAATCGCCAGCATGACCATCTGCGCCCGCAGGCCTGCGCCACGGCGCTCGTTGATGAACACCCGCCAGGCGGACGTGAAGCCGAACGCCGCGTGGTACAGGGTCAGGCCCAAGGCGGCGCCGACGATCAGCAACAGCACCTGCTTGCCGCCGACGGCCGATTGAAGAAACAGGGCACCGACCACCAGCAGAATGAAAGCGATCAGCGGCGTACCGAACTTGCGCTCGGGAGACGCAGAAAGAGGGAGGCTCATGATGTATCTCGGGAAAATTTGCGATGGGCGCGAGTATACCCCGCTAGTGCCGGGTTTAAGCCCAACCGCATTTCTCCTGTGGGAGCGAATTAATTCGCGATGGGCCGGTACATCCAACACACTTCGATTTTCCGAGCCGCCGTCTCGCGAATGAATTCGCTCCCACAGGGATTACCGCAACCCTCAACGCTTCCACACGCTGCGCAACCGCGTCAGCGCTGAAGAAATGTCCGCCTCCGGCACCGCCGCGAACCCCAGCACCAGCCCTGCCCGCTCATCCACAGGCTCGGCGGAGTCAGGCAGCCAGTAATCGCTCAACGGCGCCACCTCCACACCAACGCTTTCAGCCTTGGCGACCAACTCTTGCTCCCGCTCAAGGCTGTCCACCGCCACCGATACATGCAACCCCGCCAACGGCTTGGGCATCTGGCTGCAACCGGGCAGATCCTGCGGCCAGCCCGCCAGCAAAGCGTCACGCCGACTCAAGGCCGCACGGCGCATTCTGCGGATATGTCGCTGGAAATGCCCCGCCGCGATGAATTCGGCCATCACCGCCTGAGTGCCGATCTCCGAATGGCGCATATCCACAGCCCGGCGCTGGCTGAACGGCTTGACCAGATCCTGCGGCAACACCAGATACCCCAGGCGCAACGCCGGAAACGCCACCTTGCCGAAAGTACCGACGTAAAGCACTCGCCCACTGCGGTCCAGGGCGGCCAGCGGTGCCAGTGGCGCGCCGCTGTAACGATACTCCCCGTCGTAGTCGTCCTCCACGATCCAGCCTCCAGTGCGTTCTGCCCAGGCCAGCAACTCAACGCGGCGCGCCAGGCTCATGGTCACGCCCAAGGGGTACTGGTGCGACGGCGTGACGTACGCCAGCTTGCAGCTGCTGTCATCGGGCTCGGGCGCGCGCATGCCCTGGGCATCGACGGGCATTCCCCGCAACCTGGCGCCGGCCACGGCAAACGCATGCCCTGCGGCGCGATAGCCCGGATTCTCGATGGCGACACTATCGCCCTCATCGAGCAGCAACTGTGCACAAAGGGTGATTGCCTGCTGCGCGCCGCTGGTGATCACAATTTGTTCAGGCAGGCAGTGCATGTCACGCGACGTTCTTAAATACAGGGCGATCAACTCACGCAAGCGCCACTCCCCTGCCGGATCGCCATAACCGAGCTGATGCAGGCCGGGTTTTCGCCAGAAAGCCGCGTGCAGCTTGCCCCACACATCGAACGGGAACAGGTCGAACGCCGGCAAACCGACGCGAAACGCCCTCGGCAATCCGGTTTTTGGCACCCCGAGATGATGCCGCTGCAGGCGTTCAAGCGATGCACTGTGGATAACTTTACTGGCTAAATTTCCAGTGCCATCGGTCGATTTTGTGGATAAACCTGTTGATAAGCCTAGGGATAACCCTGTGGACAGTTTTGTGGATAGTTTTTTCGAAGCGATGGCTTTGTCCGCAAATCCGGCGACATATGTGCCATCACCCACCCGCCCCTCGGTGAAGCCTTCGGCGTACAGTTGGTCATAGGCACGCATGACGCTATTGCGCGATATCGAGAGTGCACCGGCCAGATCCCGACTGGCCGGCAGCCGCGTGCCACTGCGCAAACGGCCATCGAGAATGCGCTGGCGCAGCGCCAGGTAGAGTTGTCGGCTCAGGCCATGGCGGCGGTCGAGTTCGATACCGGCGAAATCGAACGTCAGCGAAGGGGTGATGACAGGCATCGGATTGGCCCTATGAAATTGACCGCTAATGGTTCTTACAACAGACCAATAGCCTGCCTAGGATTGAGCCAATCGCCAAGGAAAATCCCATGTACACACCCCGCCACTTCAAAGATGAGGATCAGGCCAGCCTGTTCCGGCAAATCGAAGGCACGCGTCTGGCAACGCTGGTCACGTTCGATGAAACCGGGCTTGTGGCCAGCCACGTGCCGCTGCTGCTCGACCCGACTCAAGGCCCCAATGGCACGCTGACCGGGCATCTGGCCAAGGCCAACCCGCAATGCCAGGCGTTGGCGAGCGGCGCCGAGGCTCTGGTGATTTTCCAGGGCGCCGATGCCTACATCAGCCCTTCCTTCTATGCCGTCAAGGCCGAGCACGGCAAGGTGGTGCCCACCTGGAACTACCTGGCCGTGCACGCCTACGGACGCCCGCAAGTGTTCACCAATTCTGAACAGTTGCTCGCCATCGTCACCGGCCTTACCGACAAGCACGAATCCGCCCGCGCTGAGCCGTGGGCCGTGAGCGATGCGCCTGCCGACTATATTCAGAGCATGCTCAAGGGCATCGTCGGCTTTGCCATCCCCATCGAGCGCCTGGAAGGCAAACGCAAACTCAACCAGAACCGCAGCGCCGAAGACATCGCCGGCGTGAGCAAAGGTCTGGCCGAAAGCCAGGATCAGAACGATCAGCAAATCGCTCGCCTGATGAGCCAAGGAGAAAACCGTGTCTGATGTACACATCCGCCCCGTCACCGCAGACGATCACGCCAGCTGGCTGCCACTGTGGAAGGCTTACCTGACCTTCTACAAGACCGAGTTACCGGACGCTGTGACGCAGAGCACCTGGCAACGCTTTCTGGACGGCAGCGAGCCCACCAACGCAGCGCTTGCCTGGGTAGACGGTAAAGCAGTCGGCATGGTCCATTTCATCTTTCACCGCTCCAACTGGAGCATCAACTACTCCTGCTACCTGCAGGATCTGTTGGTGACGCCCGACCAGCGCGGCACAGGTCTGGGCCGCAAACTGATCGAGTACGTCTACGACGCCGCGAAAAAAGGCGGTGCCGACAAGGTCCACTGGCTGACCCACGAAACAAACGCCACGGCGATCCAGCTGTACGAGCGCATCGCCGAGCGCCCTGGCTTTATCCAGTTCCGCAAACCGTTGTAACTACGGATACCCTGAACATGTCAGACCTTGAACATTGGCAATCGGCGAAACTGCCGGACACCCGCACCCTCAACGGACGCTTCGTGCGCCTGGAAAAACTCGACGCCGCCAAGCATGCAGAAGGCCTGTGGATAGCACTGGAAGGCCCAGGTGCGGACCCAAGGCTGTGGGATTACCTGGCCGTCGGCCCCTTCACCGAACGCGCAGCCTTCGATGACTACCTCACCGGCCTGCAAGCCAGCACCGACCCGTGGTTCTACACCGTCATCGACCAGCAAAGTGGCGCTATCGACGGCTTTCTGAGCTTGATGTGCATCGTGCCGAGCGCCGGGCGTATCGAAATCGGCCACGTGACCTTCGGCGCATCGATGCAGCGCACGCCCAAGAGCACCGAGGCCGTGTACCTGCTGGCCAAGGAGTCATTCGCGCTGGGCAACCGCCGCCTGGAGTGGAAGTGCAACGCCAACAACGCCCGCTCCATGCGCGCCGCCGAGCGCTTCGGCTTCAGTTTCGAAGGCACCTTCCGCCAGCACATGATCGTCAAAGGCCAGAACCGCGACACCGCCTGGTACTCGATCCTGGACAGCGAATGGCCGCAGATCGAACCGGCGTTCGCCGCCTGGCTGGCTGTGGATAACTTCAAGGACGGGACGCAGATCGACACGCTTGCTCATTTCCGCACGCCACAACCCTGAAGCGTGGCAGCGCGGCTTGCCGGCGGGGCGATGTCCCAGATTCGTTAGCAGACGGGCAAAAAAAGGGAGCCACGAGTGCTCCCCAGAGGTAACCATTGAGCCTCTCGCGTCTTTGCGCGAGAAGCTCTTTAACACGTTGCGATCATTCGATCTCGATCAGAATCTCACCCGGATTCACACGATCACCCTTGCCGACATTGATCGCCACGACCTTGCCGGCGATCGACGCCTGAACCTCGGTTTCCATCTTCATGGCTTCGGTAATCAGCACGGCCTGGCCAACCTTGACCGTGTCGCCTTCCTTGACCAGCACATCGACGATGTTGCCCGGCATGGTGGTGCTGACGTGGCCCGGTTTGCTGGCCTGGGCGCGCTTGCCGATGCCGCCGCCGACGAACTCGTTGAGCGGCTCGAACACCACCTCTTCCGGCATGCCATCGATGGACAGGTAGAAGTGGCGCTTGCCCTCGGCCTTGACGCCCACACCGGTGATGTCGACACGATAGCTCTCGCCGTGAACATCAATGACGAACTCGGTCGGTACGCCCTCGCCGCCTGCCCTGGCCACGGCGCCTGGCTCCGGAATCGGCAGGAGCGGCTCTGGCGCCAGGGTGCCGGCTGCACGTTCTTCGAGGAACTTGCGACCAATGTCCGGGAACATCGCGTAGGTCAGCACGTCCTCTTCCGACTGCGCCAGCGCACCGATGTCGTTGCGCAGCTTGGTCATTTCCGGCTTGAGCAAATCGGCCGGGCGCACGTCGATCAGCTCCTCGTTACCGATGGCCTGGCGACGCAGCTTCTCGTCGACCTGGCCCGGCGCCTTGCCGTAGCCGCCAGTGAGGTAGAGCTTCACTTCGTTGGTGATGGTCTTGTAGCGCTCGCCGGCCAGCACGTTGAAGAACGCCTGGGTGCCGACGATCTGCGAGGTCGGGGTCACCAGCGGCGGGTAGCCCAGGTCCTTGCGCACGCGCGGGATTTCAGCCAGCACTTCGGCCATGCGGCTCAACGCGCCCTGCTCCTTGAGCTGGTTGGCCAGGTTGGAGATCATGCCGCCCGGCACCTGGTTGACCTGCACGCGAGTGTCGACTGCGGTGAATTCGCTCTCGAACTGGTGATATTTCTTACGCACCGCGTAGAAATACAGCCCGATTTCCTGCAGCAGTTCCAGATCCAGGCCGGTGTCGAATTCGCTGCCTTTGAGCGCAGCAACCATCGACTCGGTGCCAGGGTGGCTGGTGCCCCAGGCGAAACTGGAGATCGCAGTGTCGATGTGATCGACGCCGTTTTCCACCGCCTTGAGCTGACACATCGCAGCCAGGCCAGCGGTGTCGTGAGAGTGGATGAACACCGGCAGCGACTGCTCGGCTTTGAGTGCCTTGACCAGCTCGCCAGCGGCGAAAGGGGTCAGCAGGCCGGCCATGTCCTTGATCGCCACGGAGTCGCAACCCATGGCTTCCATCTGCTTGGCCTGGGCCACGAAGGCTTCGATGGTGTGCACCGGGCTGACGGTATACGCAATGGTGCCTTGAGCGTGTTTGCCCGCAGCCTTCACTGCCTCGATGGCCACGCGCAGGTTACGCACGTCGTTCATGGCGTCGAAGATGCGGAACACGTCGATCCCGTTGACCGCCGCCTTGGCGACGAAGGCCTTGACCACGTCGTCGCTGTAGTGGCGGTAGCCCAGCAGGTTCTGGCCGCGCAGCAGCATTTGCAGGCGAGTGTTGGGCAGCGCAGCGCGCAGTTGGCGCAGGCGCTCCCACGGGTCTTCCTTCAGAAAGCGCACACAGGCGTCGAACGTCGCGCCGCCCCAGACTTCCAGCGACCAGTAGCCGACTTTGTCGAGCTTCTCGCAGATCGGCAGCATGTCTTCGGTGCGCATGCGGGTGGCCAGCAGCGATTGATGGGCGTCGCGCAGGATAGTGTCTGTTACAAAGATCTTCTTCGTCATTCTTATCTCCTCATAGCTCCAAGCTTCAAGCTACAAGCCGCAAGAAAAAGCCGATCCGCTTTGACTTGTAGCTTGCCGCTTGCAGCTTGCAGCTGCATTCAAAGTCCTGCGTGGGCGGCAATGGCGGCGGCGATGGCCAGGGCCAGCTCTTCGGGTTTGCGCTTGATCGAGTAGTTGGTCAGTTCAGGGTGGCTTTCAACGAAGCTGGTGTTGAACTGGCCGCTGCGGAACTCCGGATTGCGCAGGATTTCCTGGTAATACGCGGCGGTGGTCTTCACGCCTTGCAGGCGCATGTCATCCAGCGCGCGCAAGCCACGGTCCATCGCCTCTTCCCAGGTCAGCGCCCAGACAATCAGCTTCAGGCACATCGAGTCATAGAACGGCGGAATGGTGTAGCCGGTATAGATCGCCGTGTCGGTGCGCACGCCAGGCCCGCCGGGTGCGTAGTAACGGGTGATCTTGCCGAAGCTGGGCAGGAAGTTGTTCTTTGGGTCTTCGGCGTTGATGCGGAACTGCAACGCGAAACCACGGTGAATGATGTCCTCCTGTTTCACCGAAAGCGGTAGGCCGGAGGCGATGCGAATCTGCTCGCGAACGATGTCGATCCCGGTGATTTCCTCGGTGATGGTGTGCTCCACCTGCACCCGAGTATTCATTTCCATGAAGTACACCTCGCCCTCGGCGAGCAGGAACTCCACGGTACCGGCGTTCTCGTAGCCCACGGCCTTGGCCGCGCGCACCGACAGGTCGCCGATGTAGGCGCGCTGCTCGGGGGTCAGCTGAGGGCTCGGGGCAATCTCGATCAGCTTCTGGTTGCGGCGCTGGATCGAGCAGTCGCGCTCGAACAAGTGCACCACGTTGCCAAAGCTGTCACCCAGGATCTGTGCCTCAATGTGCTTGGGATTAACGATGCATTTTTCCAGGAACACTTCGGCCTTGCCGAAGGCCTTGGTCGCTTCGGAAATGACCCGTGGGAACGCCTGTTCAAGCTCTTCACGGCTGTTGCAGCGACGAATGCCACGCCCGCCGCCGCCGGAGGTGGCCTTGAGCATCACGGGATATCCGATGCGCTCGCCTTCCTCCAGCGCCTCGGCGATGTCGGCGACGTTGCCTTCTGTGCCCGGCGTGACCGGAACCCCGGCCTTGATCATGCTGCGTCGCGCTTCAGTCTTGTCGCCCATGCGGCGAATGACTTCAGCGGACGGGCCTATGAATTTGATTCCACGTTCGGCGCAGATGTCCGCCAGTTCGGCGTTTTCCGAGAGGAAGCCATAACCCGGGTGCAGTGCGTCACAACCGGTTTCCACAGCCAGGTTCACCAACTTGCGCGGGTTCAGGTAACCCTCGAGCGGTTCGGAACCAATGCCATAAGCCTCGTCCGCACGCTTTACATGGAGCGCATGGCGGTCCGCGTCGGAGTAGATCGCAACCGAACGGATGCCCATCTCGGCGCAAGCGCGCACGATACGAACAGCAATTTCTCCACGGTTGGCGATCAGGATTTTTGTTATCACTGGCATTTCCTCGACCGATGATCAGACGGACCGGAGACCCGGTCTGTACGAAGCGACGTTGCGCTACATCACTGTTGCAGCATGTTGCGTCGCAGCGATGGCTCACCCTATGCCGAATCAGCAATTAACAAAAATGAGTAAAAATTGGGTTAAACATAAGTAAAACCTTATAGTTGACCTTCAGCCACGGGCGGAGGAACTGAAAATTGCGTAAGTCGTTGATGCGTATGACATTGCGCCAATTGCGGATCTTCAATGAAGTCTGCGATTTACGGTCCTACAGCCGCGCGGCTGAGGAAATGTCTCTCACGCAACCGGCCGTCAGCCTGCAGGTTCGCCAGCTTGAAGAGCTGATCGGGCAGCCGCTGTTCGAGTACGTCGGCAAGAAGCTGTACCTGACCGAGGCCGCCGAAGCGCTGCAAATGGCCAGCCGTGACATTTTCGGGCGCCTGGAGAACCTCGACATGCAGCTCTCGGACATGCAGGGCTCGCTGCAGGGGCAACTCAAGCTGGCGATCGAATCCAGCGCCAAGTACTTCGTTCCCCACCTGTTCGCGGCGTTCAAGCGCCAGTACCCCGAAGTCATGCTCAACCTGACGGTGGTCAATCGTGCGCAGGTGATTCGCAGGCTTTCGGACAACCGTGATGATCTGGTGGTGATGTCCATGGTGCCCCAGGACATGGGGCTGGAGTTTCTGCCGTTTCTGAACAACCCGATTGTCGCGGTCGCGCGCCCGGATCACCCGCTGTCGCAACTGGCCAATCCGACCCTCAAGGATCTTGAAGGCCATACGCTTGTGATTCGTGAGCACGGTTCGGGAACGCGCCGAGCCTGCGAGGAGTATTTCAAGGAAAAGCGCATTCACTTCGAGCACACGCTGGAAGTGTCCTCGGCCGAAGCGCAGCGCGAATGCGTGGTGGCCGGGCTGGGTGTGGCCCTGCTGACACGGCATGCGCTGAGCCTGGAACTGGCCACCGCAACCCTCAAGGAGCTGCCGGTGGCCGAGCTGCCGCTTTATCGCAGCTGGTGCGTGGTACAGGCTCGGGATAAGCGCCTGTCGCCGGTGGCTCACGCCTTCCTTGCGTTCATCCGCACCGAACGTGCACAGATCAGCGAGCTGGTGGCGCGCTTTGACGGCCAGCTTCCGCAGCGCTAGCGCTCTGCCAGTAAGCTGCGGAATTATCGAGGTAATCGTCGAATTCGAGGGTCAGGCGGCGGTCTTCGAACCGCGTTTCGATCGCACGCCGAAACGCCATGCGGCGCTGGTCTTCCTGCTGACGGCGGGTTTTGACGTTGGAGGTCTGTGAGTCATCGTAGTGCCGAGGCATATCCTGTCTCCCATTGCGTGTGCGGGAGTACAGGATGGCGGCACGGCGTGACGATCACGCGGCGGATAGGTTACATCTTGATGAATGAAGAAAACCCCGCTTACACGCTAACGCACGAGGATACATATATAAACTTTCTTCGCAGGCTTCTTTGAATATAGTGATCGGGCAGGACGCAACTCTCTATCTTAAAGGAGCTACACCATGAATGTTATCGACACCAAAAACTGGTACGCCCGCGTTAATCAAATGCCATCGACCGTAGGTCCGACCTTCACGGCTTCCGGTACGGTCATCGTATCGAGCAGTGCCGTCCACGCCTCTCTGATCATGCCGCCCATGCAGGACAAGTCGCTCGGCCTGCGGCTGGAGCTGGTTCTGGAAGAGCAAGGCATTGGCCTCACAGCCCTGACCGAAAAGTCGGTATCGTTTTCGGTTCCCGGCTACGCCCACACCACTCACGTACAGATCTTTTATCGTGGTCAAGAGCTGGCGCGTATTGATAAGGTTGAAGTAGTCAGCTGATAAACCGGATAACCAGGCATAAATAAACGCCAGCCAGAGTTACATCTCTGGCTGGCGTTTCTATTAGTGTTTCAACTTGGCAACTTGAAGATGCCGGTACCGCTGGCGACTCAGTCCTCTGACGACTTGATCGACTTGGGCGACAGACGCAGGCTGCGCAAACTGCGCTTCACGCTCTTGAGGTGGTTGACAAGGCTTGGGCCGCGGGCCATGGCGACGCCCATCGCCAGCACGTCGATGACCACCAGGTGCGCGATGCGCGAGGTGAGCGGGGTGTAGATCTCGGTGTCTTCGTGAACGTCGATGGCCAGGTTGACCGTCGACAGCTCCGCCAGCGGGGTCTGGCTCGGGCACAGGGTAATCAGGTTGGCGCCGCTTTCACGCACCAGGTTGGCGGTGATGAGCAGATCCTTCGAGCGCCCGGACTGCGAAATGCACACCGCTACATCCGTGGGCTTGAGCGTCACGGCCGACATGGCCTGCATGTGCGGATCCGAATAGGACGCTGCCGTCAGCAGCAACCGGAAGAACTTGTGCTGAGCGTCAGCCGCCACAGCGCCAGATGCACCAAAGCCATAAAACTCCACACGATGCGCCGAAGCCATCACCGACACGGCGGCCTGCAGCGCATGAGGGTCGAGCTTCTCGCGCACTTCCATCAACGTGTGCAGCGTAGTGTCGAAGATTTTCAGGCTGTAGTCGGCGACCGAGTCATCTTCATGGATCGCGAACTGCCCGAAGCTTGCGCCAGCGGCCAGGCTCTGGGCCAGCTTGAGCTTGAGGTCCTGAAAGCCGGTGCAGCCGATGGCTCGGCAAAAGCGCACGATGGTCGGCTCACTGATGCCGACGCTATGGGCCAGATCGGCCATGGAGCTATGCATCACTGCCGCAGGATCGAGCAGCACATGGTCGGCTACCTTGAGCTCCGACTTACGCAAGAGATGGCGGGACTGGGCGATGTGCTGCAACAGATTCAAAGGACAGGACTCATTAGAAGGATGGGCCGGGTTGTAGCTTTCTTGTAGTTATACTACATGACCTGCAAGCCGCACAGCTAAACGAGCCTGCAATGCTCAAACGATCGTTTGTGAACGACTCGTCGCGGTGGAGTGTAGGACTTTTCACGCATGACTCCAGGCTCCCACTACACAATCACGCAGGACATCGCCCATTGCACTCGCCTCCACCGGCCGACTGATCAGGTAGCCTTGCACCTCATCGCAAGCGTGGGCCCGCAGAAACGCCAACTGCTGCGCGTCTTCCACGCCCTCGGCGACCACTTTCAGGCCCAGGCTGTGGGCCATGGCGATGATGGCGCGAGTGATTGCAGCATCTTCGGTGCCTTCGTTCAGGCCACGAATGAACGCCTGGTCGATCTTCACGTAGTCCACGGGAAAGCGCTTGAGGTAACTCAAGGACGAGTAGCCGGTACCAAAGTCGTCGATGGCAAGCTTCACCCCCAATTCACGCAGTTGCTGGAAGGTGCTGATGATGTGTTCGACGCTGTCGAGCAACTGGCTTTCGGTCAATTCCAACTCGAGGTATTCGGGCATCAGCCCGGTTTCATCGAGCACCTGACGCACCAGGCTGACCAGCTTGCCCTGACGCAACTGATGCACGGACAGGTTCACTGACACCCGAATCGGCGCCAGACCGCTGCGCTGCCACTCGCACGCCTGCCGACAGGCGCGGCGCAGGACAAACTCGCCGATATCGGCGATCAGCCCGCTCTCTTCGGCCAGCCCAATGAACTCCCCCGGCGGCACCATGCCTCGAACCGGATGCCGCCAGCGCACCAACGCCTCGGCGGAACTCAGCAGCCCGGTCGCCAGCGCCAGCTTGGGTTGATAAAACACCTCAAGCTGCCCTTCCTCGATGGCCCGACGCAGTTGAATTTCCATCTGCAGCCGCTCCAGCGTGCGCGCCTGAAGGCTCCCGGTGTAGAACTGGAAGTTGTTCCCGCCCAGATGCTTGGCGTGCTGCATCGCCATGTTGGCCTGGCTGACCAGCGCGACGACGTCCTTGCCCGCCTCGGGCAGTACCGCAATGCCGATGGACGCGCTGATGACCAATTCATGCCCGCTCACCGACAGCGGCGCCCGCAGCTTGGCCAGTACGCGGGTGGTGGTGCGGGCCAGCGTGGTGAGGTTGCCATGGGTGTCGAGCAGCACCGCGAACTCATCGGCGGACAGCCGTGCAACAGTGTCGGCATCGGACAGCTCGGCGCTCAGCCGGCGTCCGACCTGACGCAGCAACTGGTCGGCGACATCCAGCCCAAGGCTGTCATTGAGCAACTTGAAGCGATCCAGGTTGATGTGCAGCAAAGCCAGGTTGTGCCCGCCTTGTCGCACACGCTGATTGGCTTCGCGCAGCCGCTCGTTGAACAGTGAACGATTGGCAAGGCCGGTCAGTTCGTCGTAATGCGAAAGGTAGCGGGTGCGCTCTTCGTACTGCCGGGCCAGTTCCTGATTCAGCGCCTCGCTTTTGGCCTGAGCCTCTTGCAGATGCTCGATCAGGGCCAGGTTCTGAAAACGTCGGGTCAGGCCGCGCTGGATCAACCGGTTGACCTGCGCGCTCACCACGATCAGCGCCAGCAGAAGAATCAGCCCCAGCCACGCCCAGCCGCGCAATGGCACATCACCACCCCAGAACAGGTACACAATGGGCGGGGCCAGACAGGGCACGGTGAACGTCAGGAACGCCGGAATGCTCGCCGCATAAGCCACGCTGGCCGACAGGGTCGCCGCGCCGATCAGGCCGAAGACCCAGGCCTGCTGAAGGAAGCTTTCAACGGGCACCACTACCAGCGCTGCACTGGCCAGCGTCAGGCCGCTGACGCAGGCCCCCGCAAGAAACATCCGCCGCCAGATCGGCTGCGCCTGGCGCTCAGGCGCTGCTGCGCGAAACGCCGCCACCTGCAGCACCCGCAGGCACACCAGCGCCGACAGCCAGCCGATCCAGATGCCCACCAGCACATAGCGCGCAGGGTTCCAGAGCAGCCAGGCGCAAAGCATGCCGTTGATGAACATGAACAGGGTCGGCAGCAGCGACCCTTGATAAAGAAGGCGTGTGCGCTCGACGGCAATCTGGGTCGCGAACTGTTTGCGGATGACGCGGCGTGTCGCCACAGAGTCGGCCGGGGCGTCTTTGCTGGAGATCATGGCAATTCTTGTAATTAGTGGGCCTTGAACGTCAGCGGAGCATACACAAGCCACCGCACGGACCATACAGTCAGAAAAATAAATTGCATGGATGGCTCGGAGGCCCCCACGGACCGCAACTTGACACCAAGGACGATGAGGGCCTGTAGGAGTGAGCTTGCTCGCGATGACGGCATTTCAGGCACCGCATCAGTTGCGCCTGTCAGCACGCTATCGCGAGCAAGCTCACTCCTACAGGTTTTCAATGTGATGTTCTCGACCGACCAGCGTTAGAGTTTGCCCGCCATCCCTGCCGCACCCTAGAATGCGCCGATGCATAATGATGACCTCTCCCTCCTGCTCAATTCCCTCAACGATGCCCAACGCCAGGCGGTCGCCGCCTCCGTGGGTCGTCAGTTGGTCCTGGCCGGCGCTGGCTCCGGCAAAACCCGTGTGCTCGTGCACCGCATCGCCTGGCTGATGCAGGTCGAGAACGCCTCGCCGCACTCGGTCCTGTCGGTGACGTTCACCAACAAGGCCGCCGCCGAGATGCGTCATCGCATCGAGCAACTGATGGGCATCAGCCCGGCAGGCATGTGGGTCGGCACGTTCCACGGCCTGGCGCACCGCCTGTTGCGGGCGCACTGGCAGGAAGCGGGGCTGAACCAGAATTTCCAGATCCTGGACAGCGACGACCAGCAGCGTCTGGTCAAGCGCGTGATCCGCGAGATGGGCCTGGACGAGCAGAAATGGCCTGCGCGTCAGGCCCAGTGGTTCATCAACGGCCAGAAAGACGAAGGGCTGCGACCCAAGCACATCCAGGCTGCCGGCGACATGTTCCTGAGCACCATGAAGTCGATCTACGAGGCGTACGAGGCGGCTTGCCAGCGCGCCAGCGTCATCGACTTCTCGGAACTGCTGCTGCGCGCCCTGGACCTGTGGCGTGACAACCCGGGCCTGCTGGAGCACTACCAGCGCCGCTTCCGCCACATCCTGGTGGACGAATTCCAGGACACCAACGCCGTGCAGTACGCCTGGTTGCGTCTGCTGGCCAAAGGCGGCGACAGCCTGATGGTGGTCGGCGACGACGACCAGTCTATTTACGGCTGGCGCGGCGCGAAGATCGAGAACATTCATCAGTACTCCGACGACTTCCCGGACACCGAGACCATTCGCCTGGAGCAGAACTACCGCTCCACGGCCAGTATCCTGAAAGCTGCCAACGGGCTGATCGTCAACAACAGCGGCCGCTTGGGCAAAGAACTCTGGACCGACGTCGGCGACGGCGAGCTGATCAGCCTGTACGCCGCATTCAACGAACACGACGAAGCGCGCTACGTGGTCGAGACCATCGAAAGCGCGATCAAGACCGGCATGTCGCGCAGCGATATCGCCATTCTCTACCGCTCCAACGCCCAGTCCCGGGTGCTGGAAGAGGCCTTGCTGCGCGAGCGCATCCCGTACCGTATCTATGGCGGCCAGCGCTTCTTCGAGCGCGCCGAGATCAAGAACGCCATGGCCTATCTGCGCCTGCTCGATGGCCGTGGCAACGATTCGGCCCTTGAGCGCGTGATCAACGTGCCGCCGCGAGGCATCGGCGAGAAGACCGTCGAGGCGATCCGCGAGCACGCCCGCCACGCCGACGTGTCGATGTGGGAATCGGTGCGCCTGCTGGTGGCCAACAAAGGTGTGACCGGGCGCGCTGCCAGTGCGCTGGGCGCCTTTATCGAGCTGATCGAGAACCTTTCGGCCAAGGTCATGGACATGCCGCTGCACCTGATGACCCAGACCGTCATCGAGCAGTCGGGCCTCATCACGTATCACCAGGAAGAAAAAGGCGAAAAGGGCCAGGCTCGGGTAGAAAACCTTGAGGAACTGGTCAGCGCCGCCCGCGCCTTCGAAACCAGTGAGGGCGAGGAAGACCTGACGCCGCTGGCCGCATTCCTCGGCCACGCGTCGCTGGAAGCAGGCGATACCCAGGCCGACGAACATGAAGACAGCATCCAGCTGATGACGCTGCACAGCGCCAAGGGCCTGGAATTCCCTTACGTGTTCCTGGTAGGCATGGAAGAAGGCCTGTTCCCGCACAAGATGAGCCTGGAAGAGCCAGGCCGCCTTGAAGAAGAACGCCGCCTGGCCTATGTCGGCATCACCCGCGCGATGCAGCATCTGGTGCTGACCTACGCCGAGACCCGACGCCTGTACGGCAGCGAGACCTACAACAAGGTGTCGCGCTTCGTACGTGAGGTGCCGCCGAATCTGATTCAGGAAGTGCGCCTGTCCAACAGCGTCTCGCGCCCGTTCGGCGGCTCCAAGACCATGGCGCCCAGCCGGCTGTTCGATGGCGAAGGCATTCCCCAGAGCCAGTTCTCCCTCGGCCAGCGCGTCCAGCACGCGGTGTTCGGCGAAGGCGTGATCCTCAACTTCGAAGGTTCGGGCGCCCAGGCGCGGGTTCAGGTGAACTTCTCCGAAGGCAGCAAGTGGCTGATGCTGGGCTACGCGAAGCTGGAGCCGGTTTGATCAGAACATACAGATACCCGTAGCAGTCCGGCTTGTCGGCGTCGGCGACCTCGAAACCGCCGACGCCGGCAAGCCGGACTGCTACAAGGGCTCATTCGCCCTCCCCACTTGCATTCCTACGTCGCGCCCTCATCTTTCCTACAGAACTTTCCTAAACAACCCACAGCCCAAGTAGTACAGGTGTTGTGACTCTCACGCAAAAGCCGGAAACATATGACCGCTGGTCATACACATTTCTCCTGTGCAACATGGCGCGCGTGCTATCCACAAACGGGAATTCCCTATATGCAACGTTTTCTAAGCATCGCCTTGGCGCTGGTCATCGGGCTCACCATGAGTCTGGATGCCAACGCCGCGCGTTTCGGTGGCGGCAAGAGCATGGGCTCGGCGCCTAGCCACCAGGCGCGTCAGACAGCTCCATCCGCTCCAGCCGCTGCACCTAACGCCGCCGGTCGCCCTGCGCCTGCTGCAGGCGGTGCTTCCAAATGGCTGGGTCCATTGGCCGGTATCGCTGCCGGTGGCCTGCTGGCCTCCATGTTCATGGGCGGCGGTTTCCAGGGCATGCAGTTCTTCGACATCCTGATCATGGCGGTCATCGCCTTCGTGATCTTCCGCTTCATCGCGGCCCGTCGTCGCAAACAGCAGCCACAGATGGCTCCGGCTGGCGCTCCGTACCAGCGTGAAACCATCGAGCAGCCTGCGCAGAACACCAACTCGATGTTCGGCGGTTCGCCTGCTGCATCTGCACGTCCGGTCATCAACGCGCCAGCCTGGTTCAACGAAGAGCGCTTCATTGAAGCCGCACGCAATCACTTCCAGTCGCTGCAGCAGCACTGGGACGCGAACGAGATGGACAAGATCTCCGAGTTCGTGACCCCGCAAATGCTGCAATTCCTGAAAAAAGAACGCGCAGACCTGGGTGATGGCTTCCAGTCGACCTACATCGACAACCTGACCGTGCAGCTGGAAGGTGTCGACGATCGCGCTGACAAGACCATCGCCACCCTGACCTTCAGCGGCGTCTCGAAAACCTCGCGTTTCGACCAGGGTGAAGTGTTCAGCGAAAGCTGGAACATGGAACGCGCCCCGGGCGACAACCAGCCTTGGCTGGTGGCAGGTATTCGCCAGAACGGCTGAAACTCTGCGGCACCGCTCTAGTCAAAACCCCGAACTCGTTTCGGGGTTTTGCTTTTTTGATTTCTACGATTAATTTGGTGATGTCTTTAAGCTACTGTATAACCCGCGCAATTTGTTAGAGGATCCACGTCGTGGAAGAAGTCATCGAACAACTCCGTGAAGCCAATGAGCCGGTTCCCGTCCCGCTTGAGCTGCCGGATGAAGATCAGCTGGTCGAAATCGAAGAGCAGCTGTTCATCAACATTCCTTTCGTATTCAAGGAATTCCTGCTGACAGTCAGCGACGTGGTGTACGGCAGCCTCGAGCCTGTGACGGTCACTGACCCTCAGTCGCACACCTATCTGCCGGACGTTGCCGCCAACGCCTGGGACATTGGCGTTCCACGCGAACTGATCCCGATCTGCCAGGACGGTGACGACTACTACTGCGTCGAGGAAGACGGCACCGTGGTGCTGTGGTCCGGCGAAGAAGAGCTGGTCACCGAAGAAAGCTGGGAATCGGTGTGGCACTGGGCGCGGGACGTCTGGCTGGAAAGCTGAGCTGCGCCTGCCTGACCTTTCAACCTTCGGGCTCAAGTTTGCGAGCTTAGCGCTCCGAAGGTTCCTGGTTGTTGCCCAGCGTCTCCAGCAGCGCGATCTGCATGCGCGTGTGCACGCGGATGAACCAGCGCCACAGCACGGCGGCCACCACCGCCGCGACCATCACGATCAGCAGCAGCCACTCGCTGGTCGGCAGCATGCTCGCCGACAGCAGCGCGATCAGCACGAACAGCACCGACAGCGACAGCAGCGGGATCACTTCGGCGATCACCCGGCGCACCCGTTCGGTATGGCGCCCCGCCATTTCCGGCTTGACCCCCATCTCTGCCAGCAGCATCGACAGCGCCTTGAGCTTGCGATAGGCCGCGATCAGGAACGGCAGGGACAGCAGCAACGACGCGCCCCAGACCCACGCCTTCTGCTGGCCGACTTCACTGACCCACTCGCTGAAATATTCGCCGATGCGTTCGCCGAAATACCCGCCACAGAAGAAGATCGCCACCACCAGCGCCAGGTTCACCCCCACTTGCAGCAGGATCTTGCGAATCATCGATGCCAGCAACGCGCCCTGCCCTTGGGGCTGAATGCTGCGCAACCATTCCCCGTACATCCCGAAAACCCGGGCGACACGCGCAGGAACAATGTTCCCCAGCGAATGCGAAAGCGGATCTGCCGCCCGGATCAGGTAGGGCGTCAGCAGCGTGGTGATTGCCGACACAGCCACCGCGACCGGATAGAGGAAGTCGCTGGTGACCTGCAACGTCATCCCCAGCGCCGCGATGATGAAGGAAAATTCGCCAATCTGTGACAGGCCCATGCCGACCCGCAGTGAGGTCTTGCCGTCGTTACCAGCAATAAACGCCCCCAGCCCGCAGGACAACATCTTGCCCAGCACCACCGCCACCGTGATGACTGCGATCGGCCAGGCGTAGTCGAGCAGGATCTTCGGATCGATCATCAAGCCGATGGCGACGAAGAAGATTGCGCTGAACATGTCGCGAATGGGTTCGATCAAGTGCTCGATTTTCACCAACTGCCGGGATTCAGCCATGATCGCGCCAATCAGGAACGCGCCCAGGACCATGCTGTACTCCAGCTTCACCACCAGCAGGCAAAATCCGAAACACAGGCCCAGCACCGTGATGAGCAGCATCTCGTTGCTCTCGAACTTCGCCACATAGGCCAGCAGGCGCGGCACCAGCAGGATGCCAATGACCAGGGCGACGATCATGAACAGTGAGAGCTTGCCCACGGTGGAGAAGACTTCGCCGGAGCTGACCGTGCCGCTGACTGCGATACCCGACAGCAACGCGATGATGCCGATACCCAGAATGTCTTCGACGATCAGCACGCCGAAGATCAGTTGGGCAAACCGCTGGTTTTTCATCTTCAGGTCATTGAGGGCCTTGACGATGATGGTCGTGGAGGAAATGGCCAGGATCGCCCCCAGGAACAGCGAATCCATGGTGCTCCAACCGAAATACTGGCCGATCTCGTAGCCGATCCAGATCATCAGCATGATTTCGAGAAACGCGGCAATGAATGCCGTAGCGCCGACCTTGAACAGTTTGCGCAGGCTAAATTCAAGCCCCAGGCAAAACATCAGGAAGATCACCCCAAGCTCGGCGAGTGTCTTGATGGTGTCTTCGTCGTGGATCAGGCCGAACGGCGGGGTGTGCGGGCCGATGATGAAACCGGCAACGATGTAGCCCAGCACCACCGGTTGTTTGAGACGATGAAACAGCACCGTCACCACACCGGCCACGAGCATAATGACGGCCAGATCCTGAATGAAACTGATGGCGTGCATGGCGCGGCTCCTTGTCACTAGCAGTGGTATGCGCGTTCTCGCCTCGATAGAGAAGCGACTGCTGTGCGAAAAGCCGCCAACGGTGTCGGATTAATCTGACCGGAACGCAGGAATTACCCCATCCAAGGGTTTTTGCAGGTTAACACCGCACAAAAGACGATAAAGCCGGTGCAATATATAGAAACAGATAGGCATCAAGCGTGACGGGGAGGCGGCGGTTTGCGTCCCGATATTGTTGGCTTTGATTGCCAATCCACATCCGAGCACCGCCCAAGGTGCCAACTTGACTCAATTGACCGTGAGCACGCTATGGAACCCGGAAACGCCCAGCTGTCGATGACTGTATTGATGACCCCGGACATGGCCAACTTCTCTGGCAACGTGCACGGCGGCACCCTGCTCAAATACCTCGACGAAGTGGCTTACGCTTGCGCGGCCCGTTACGCAGGCCGTTATGTTGTGACGCTGTCGGTGGATCAGGTGATTTTCCGCGAGCCGGTGCATGTCGGCGAGCTGGTGACCTTCCTTGCCTCGGTGAACTACACCGGCAACACCTCGATGGAAGTCGGGATCAAGGTCGTGACCGAGAACATCCGCGAGCGCTCGGTGCGTCACTCCAACAGCTGCTTCTTCACCATGGTGGCCGTGGATGACCAGCGCAAGCCGGTGAGCGTGCCGCCCCTGGTTCCCGAAACCAGCGAAGGCAAGCGCCGCTACGTCCAGGCCCAGCAGCGCCGCCAGATTCGTCAGGAACTGGAGAAGCGCTACCGCGAAATCCGTGAGGATGGCGTTTAATCTGACGCCACACGATCCGTAGCAGTCCGGCCGGGCTGCTACGGGATCTGCGTCAGGGGTGCAAACGCACCGCCTCGAACTTCACCCGCGGATGCGCGATCCGGTCCTGGGCGCGCACCAGTTCCAGCTCGTAACTGCCGCACGCCTGAGTCTCCAGCAGCACCTCATGCACCGCCGAGGCCGTGTATTCAAAGGCGCTGCGCACATCATCCCCCAGCAACACCTTTGACAGGAACAGCCCCGAAGTCAGGTCGCCCACGCCCACCGGCTGGCGCGGGAAGGCCAGCAGGGGTCTGCGCAGGTGCCAGCTTTCGTGCTCGGTCACCAGCAGCATTTCAAAACCGTCGGCGGGCTTGCCGGGGTAATCCAGGTGCTTGACCACGATGGCCTTAGGCCCCCGGGCCAACAATGCGCGAGCCATGGCCAGGCAATCCATCAAGGAGCTTGGCTTGCGCCCTGAAAAGCTGTCCAGCTCCAGCTGGTTCGGGCAGAGGAAATCCGCCACGGCAGCCGCTTCATCCAGCAGGAAATCACTGACTTCCTGCGGCACGATGCAGCCTTTCTCGGGGTGCCCCATGACCGGATCGCACAAATACAGCGCCCGAGGATTGGCGCGCTTGATCTGCGCCACCGCCGTCAGAATCGCCCGCCCCTGCGCCGCGCTGCCCAGGTAACCCGAGAGCACCGCATCGCAATTGCCCAATTCACCGATGGCCGCGATCCCCTCGACCAACGCAGGAATTTGCTGCGGCGCCAGCACTTCGCCCGCCCAGTGTCCATACTGAGTGTGGTTGGAGAACTGCACGGTGTTGAGCGGCCAGACATTGATGCCGATCCGCTGCATGGGAAACACCGCAGCGCTGTTGCCAGCATGTCCGAAGACCACGTGAGACTGGATGGCGAGTAAATGAGGCGAACGTTTCATGACAGGTTCCTGAAGCCGGGACAGCACCTTAGTAGTGAAGCCGGACGAAGTGAAGCGAAATTAAACGACCGGACTATGGCTGTCGGTGACCTGAGGCAGTTAAGCTGGACATCTTCCGTTGGAGCTCTCTTTCCATGCTGACCCTGGGCAACATTTTCGTCCTGATGCTGCTGGCCACTGCCGGTGCCTGGCTGTGGCACTCCCACGGCCTGCGCGAACGTGCTCTTGAGCGCGTGAAACAGCACTGCGCCAAGCTCGACATCGAATTGCTCGATGGCAACGTCGCCCTGCGTCGCATCACCTTCAAGCGCGACAACGAGGGCCGCAAGCGCCTGGCCCGGGTGTACAACTTCGAGTTCACCGTGACCGGCGAGCAACGCCACCCCGGCACCATCACCATGTTCGGCAAGCACACAGCCCAGATCGAGCTGGCGCCCTACCCGTTCGAGATCAAGAATCCCAAGCCGACGGCGGAAATCATCCAGCTCAATGAATGGCGCCAGGAACACAACAAGTGGAAGCAATGAGCGGGCTCTAGACCCTGCAACCGCTTAATTGCTCGCTCAACTGCGCTTCATCCTGCGGCTCGGCAAAGATCAACTCCAACCGCGAATCCTTGCGCCACTCACTCGGCGCCCACTGGATGTCGCTGCCATCGAGCCCGTTGCCCGACACCCACCCGTCCTGACTGTGGATAACCAGCTTGGCGCGGCGCCAGGCAAGGCTTTGCAGCCATTCGCGCACTCTGCCTGAGTCGAACACCCGATCCGGATGCCAGCGCCAGCCGATGCTCCAGCCTTCGGGCTGCGCCTGACTCAGGCAGATCGGCATCATCGGGTCAGTCCAGACGGCTGGCAACTGCGCCAAAGTCCTGGGCGCACCGAAGTTATCCACACCCTCTCGCGCACGGACATGGATACCGGGCAACTGATCCAGTGCAACGACGCCCGATTCGGTCCAGACCACAGGGCGATCGGGCAGCGAGCCGATGATTGACTGCCGAGCTGCAGCATCCAGCCCCGCCGACTTGTTCAGCACCAACAGCCCGGCGTCCCCCATTGCCTCTTGCTGCGTTGCAGGCAATGGTTTGCCTTGGGCCAGCGCCAGTGCATCAAGCACCATGACGCTCGGCTGAACCGCCAGCACACCCAGCCACGGCGCGTCCTTGAGTTGCGCCATCAGTTGCACCGGGTGGCCCAGCCCGGACGGCTCGATGAACAGCCGGTCAGGCTTGGCCTTGCGCAACAGGCGCCCCAGGCCGATTTGAAACGGCGCGCCGTTGACGCAGCACAGGCAACCACCAGCCACTTCGCCAAGTGCGATACCATCCTCGGCCGTGTTGAGCAGCGCAGCGTCCAGGCCGATCTGACCGAATTCGTTGATCAGAATGGCCCAGCGCTCACCCGCGGGCTTGTGCGAAAGCAGGTGCTTGATGAGGCTGGTCTTGCCGGCGCCCAAAGCTCCAGCAATGACATGGGTGGGAATGTTTTGCAGCATGTCCGGCCATTGTTGAACGTCGCTCCCGAAAACGAGCGCAGACGGAGGTAATCGATGCGAGCAATCTGGCTGCCCGTGCGGCTGGCGTTGGTGCTGTTGGCGGTCACGTCGGGTCAGGCGTGGGCTGAATCCTGCGTGGTTCATAGCCAGGCCGAGCGGCTTGACGTGAAAGTCTGTCAGGAAAATCTCAATATTCCGCCAGATCTGTTCCGCAACGGTTTCTGCAAACCGCAGCTCAAGGATCAGAAGGTCGAAGTCGCCTACGTGGAGCAGTGCCCCTCGGGATCCTTTGGCCAGTGCAGCAACGCACAAGTCGCCAATATGCCCTATCGGCAGAACATTCACTATTACGGCGTGGCCAGCGACGCCGCCTTCCTCAAGCCCTTTTGCGAGCAGCAGAGCAAAGGTGTGTGGAAAGCTCAGTAATGTGAGATCGGCTGACATTACCTGGCCATTGCGGATCATCCTGTGGGAGCGAATTCATTCGCGATGCGCGGGCACAGGCGGTAGAGATGTGCCGGATGTACGCCCGTCTCGCGAATGAATTCGCTCCCACAGTAATCCTGCGCGTTACGCCGCCTCCCCATGCCAATCACCAAACGGATCGGCCAGCTCTCGCCACCCTTCAACGCCCACCGCCATCTCGGCATCGGTCAACAGGCACGCATCCAGGTCGGCATTGAGCCGGGCGAAATCGATGTTCTGGCCGATGAACACCAGCTCCTGGCGGCAATCGCCGCTCTGCGCCATCCAGTTGCGCATGATGACCTCGGTGCTTTCCTCATCCTGCGGCCATTGCTCCTTGGGCACGAAACGCCACCAGCGCCCGGCGAAGCCATAACGCATCAACCCGCCCGCCTGTGACCAACTGCCGGCCTCCTGATGCTTGCTCGCTAGCCAGAAGAAGCCTTTGGAGCGCAGCAGCTTGCCGTTGCTCCAGTCGCCATTGATGAAATCGAAAAACCGCTGCGGGTGAAACGGTCGGCGCGCGCGATAGGCCGTCGAAGCGATGCCGTACTCTTCGGTTTCCGGCACGTGCTCGCCCCGCAATTCCTTGAGCCAGCCCGGTGCCTGGGCAGCGCGCTCGAAATCGAAGCGGCCGGTATCCAGGATCTTGCCCAGCGGCACTGCGCCCATCACCATCGGCAGGATTTCGGCCTGGCTGTTGAGGCTTTTCAGAATCGCCATCAGTTCCTGACGCTCGGCCGAGCTGATGAGGTCGATCTTGCTGATGAGGATCACGTCAGCGAACTCCACCTGCTCGATCAACAGGTCGGTGATGGAACGCTCGTCGTCCTCGCCCAGGGTTTCACCGCGAGAGTCCAGGCTTTCGGCGGCCTGGTAGTCCTGCAGAAAATTCAGGCCATCGACCACGGTGACCATGGTGTCCAGGCGCGCAATGTCGGCCAGACTCTGCCCCGCCTCGTCGCGAAAGGTGAAGGTTTCCGCCACTGGCAGCGGCTCGGAAATGCCGGTGGATTCGATCAGCAGATAATCGAAACGGCCATCGCGCGCCAGGCGGCTGACTTCTTCGAGAAGGTCTTCGCGCAGGGTGCAGCAGATGCAGCCGTTGCTCATTTCCACGAGTTTTTCTTCGGCGCGATTGAGGCTGACGTCACGCTGGACCTCACCGCCATCGATGTTGATTTCGCTCATGTCATTGACGATGACCGCCACTCGCAGGTCTTCGCGGTTGCGCAGGATATGGTTGAGCAGCGTACTTTTGCCGGCGCCGAGAAAGCCGGACAGGACGGTAACGGGGAGGCGGTTCATCATGGTCTCATCAGGTAGCAGGTTCGGATGCTTTTTACGTTATGATATAACAATACAAAGCTGCTAACTTTTTTTGCAAGGTCGGCTCAATGGTCAGGTTTTTCGGTTTTTTCTCGGGGCTTGTTCTGCTGCTGAGCACACAGGCATTTGCCGCACCGCCTTCGCCCAGTCTGGATCAAGCGCTGTGTACGCGCAGTGCCACCGTGCTGGCGTGCCTCGATGCGTATGGCAACAGCTACAGCGTGGCGATGTCAGGCACCACCATGTTCCTGCGCGGGTTTGAAAGCGAAGGCAAGCGACGCTGGGCGCAGACAAACAGCCGCTACGGTTCGCTGACGTTCTTCACGGGGCTGGCCTCGGATGGCGAGGCCTGGGTGGGGTATATCCAGAAAGTCGGCTGGACGACGATCAGCCGGGTGTCGAGCTCCAGCGGCAGCCGGAGCAAGATCACCTGCAGCCGCGTGACGGGCTGCCGTTAGACCACCGCCTGCTCGGCCGCCTTCTGCTCTTGCCGCCAGGCAATGAACGAACCGGCTGGCGGGTTGCGCTCGAAGTACTGCTTCATGCCATCGAACAGCCCGTCGGCCACCGCCTGCTGATGACGCGCGGTCACCAGGCGCTGGCTGTCGCGGCTGTTAGAGATGAAGCCGGTCTCGACCAGAATCGACGGCACGTCCGGGGATTTCAACACGGCAAATCCGGCCTGTTCCACACGCTTCTGGTGCAGCGTTGTCACACCTTCCAGGCTGCCGAGCACGGTGTGGCCCAGTTGCAGGCTGGCGGCGATGGTGGCGTTCATCGACATGTCGAGGATCACCCCGGCCAGCATCGGGTCCTTGTCCTTGAGGTTGAGCAGGCTGTTGGCGCCGATCAGGTCCGCGCCGTTTTCACGCTGGGCCATGAACCGCGCCGTCGCCGAGGTCGCGCCATTCTCCGACAGAGCAAACACCGATGCGCCCGAAGCGGTCAGGCGTGGCGCCGCATCGGCATGCACGGAAATGAACATGTCGGCGTTGTATTTACGAGCGATGTCCACACGCTTGCGCAGCGGCACGAAGAAGTCATCGTTGCGCACCAGGCGCACATCGAAGCCCTTCTCGCGCTTGAGCCGCTTGGCCAACAGCTGGGCGATGGACAGCACCACGTCCTTCTCGCGCTCGCCCTTGGAGCCAATGGCGCCCGGGTCCTTGCCGCCGTGACCGGCATCGACCACCACCATGATGTCGCGCTTGGGATGATTCTTGTCAGCCACTGGCGCGGGCGGCTCTTTGGCAAGTGCTGCGGCAGGTGCAGCGGCCAGTTGCACGGGAGGATGCGCGGCGACGCCATGCCCCAGGTCTACCACCAGGCGGTTACCCTGCGCCCCCTCAGGCCCCAGCAAAAAGCTGTTGAGCTGCACGGGCGAGGCCAGGTCGAGCACGATGCGGGTATCGCCCTGGCCGAAATGACCGGAACGGATCGCCTTGATGGGGGAGTCTTCCAGCGCCAGTTGACTGAAGTCGCCCTCCAGCCGCGCACCACTGATATCGATGATGATGCGTTCGGGTGCGCTCAGGGTGAAGGTTTTGTACTGCACCGGACCACTAAGGTCGAACACCAGCCGCGACTTGTTTTCGGAGCGCCATAGTCGCGCGTTGCGAATTTGCGTGGCATTGACAGAGAAAGGAAGCGCGAAAGCGGCGCTGGCCAAAAGCATATTGAGCAGCATTTGACGTCGATGCATGGCACGTTCCGAAAAAAGACGAGCATCCCGGCTCTGGTAGGCATGAACATTGTTCGTAACAATATAACATGCCGCCAGAAAGTCGAAGATGAAGCTTTTTACAGAATTGGCCGGACTTTTAAGCTGTAAATCAAAGGCTAAGGGCAAAAAACTCATGTGAAACAAGAAGATGTTCCACGTGGAACACGAGGCGATGATTTGCCCGTAGAAACAAGAACGCCCCGTAAACCGGGGCGTTCGGACCAACGGTGAGTCAGGTGCGTGGTTTCACGGTTCCACAGTTCTGGCCCAACCAGACGGCCTTGGTGTCCATGCTGCCATTCTGCTGCTGGCCGGTAGCGTTGAACGAGCCCACGACGTGAGTATTGAATTCGCGATCACTGAGGAACTGCGCAGTGCCGGTGCCTTGGGCGCGTGGGCAGCTGAACTTGAATTTCCAGGTAGGCCCATTGCGATCGGTGATCTGCTGGCTGCACCCGGATTTGGGATCGGTCAGCGGAATCTGCTCGTTCTTCACCTGCTCCGGCGTCAGGCAAACCCGAACGCCCTTCCCGCCCAGGGTAATACCTTGTTTTTCCAACATTTGTTCCATGGCCGCACGCTGCTGTGGAGCCATCATCTGCAGCTGGGCGAGCATGACCTGCATGTCCGGCATCTGCTGACCATCAACCTGCATGTTGCTCGACGTCAGTTCCCACAGTCCGGGTTGCAGCACCTGCGCCTGAACGAACGGCGCTGCCAGACCCACCATCAACGCCAGTAAGCGCTTTTTCATGAACCCTGTTTCCTTCTTTTTTGAGACAGTTCGATTGCGGCCTGTCGTTACCGTCAGCCAATGACGCTTAGACGACAAATCCAGTAACCAGTTGCAGGCCGAATTAAATAGCGACAATCCTGGCGGGCTGTGGTCTGTTAGACACAACCGAATCCGTAACAAGGTCGCTCATGGACTATCACAGCCCGTATTTTTTCGGCTATCTGATCGGCTTCACTCACCTGCTGGGCATCGTAGCAGCGATTCATGCATTGCTGACGGTCCGCACCGCCCAAGGCTCCATCGCCTGGGCCATGCCGCTCATTTTCATACCCTATATCACCCTCATTCCCTATCTGGTGTTTGGCCGCAGCACCTTCGATGCGTACATCAAGGCGCGGCGCCAGGCCAACACCGAGATGCGTGACGCCATCGTAGATTTCAACTGGAAGCCCTGGATCGAAGAGGCCGTCGCTGCAAGGCGCTCAGACGCCTACGCATCACTGCGAGCGATGCCCAAGCTGGGCCGCATGCCGTGCCTGGCCAATAATGAAGTGAAGCTGCTAATTAACGGCGAGGCGACATTTGGCGCCATATTCGATGCCATCCGCGCTGCGAAACGTGTGGTGTTCGTGCAGTTCTTCATCATCCATGACGACGATCTGGGCCGCCGCCTGCAAACGCTTCTACTGGAAAAGGCCGCCGAGGGCGTCGAGATTTTCGTGCTCTACGACCGCATCGGCAGCCACGCACTGCCCGCCAGCTACACAGAGAAGCTTCGCGCTGGAGGCGTGCAGATCAAAGCCTTTGCGACCCGAAGCGGCTGGCTCAACCGCTTCCAGATCAACTTTCGCAATCATCGCAAGATCGTGGTGGTCGATGGCGTGCGCGGCTTTGTCGGCGGGCATAACGTGGGCGATGAATACCTGGGGCTCAAGCCGCCATTGGCGCCGTGGCGCGATACCCATGTGGCAATCGTCGGTCCGGTGGTGGCGTGTCTTCAGGAGTCCTTTGCCGAGGACTGGTTCTGGGCAACCCGGGAGCTGCCGCCACTGATTCTGCCCGAGCACTACCCCGAAGACGGCGTTCTCTGCCAACTGCTTGCCACAGGCCCGGCGGATCGACAGGAGACCTGCTCACTGTTTTTCGTCGAGGCGATCCACGCAGCCACCGAACGGGTGTGGATCACCACGCCCTACTTCGTGCCCGACGAGGCCGTATTCGCTGCGCTGCGTTTGGCTGTCTTGCGAGGCGTGGACGTGCGACTGCTGCTGCCATCGCGCCCCGACCATTACACCGTATACGCCGCCTCCAGCCTGTTTGCGTTCGAGGCAGTGCGTGCAGGTGTGCGGATGTTCCGCTACCAGCCGGGGTTCCTGCATCAGAAGGTGGTGCTGGTGGACAACGAGATCACGGCGATTGGCAGCGCCAACATGGACAACCGCTCGTTCCGGCTGAACTTCGAGTTGATGCTGCTGACCGTCGACGAGGACTTCGCGCGGGAGGTGGAGGCAATGCTCAGTGACGACTTTGCCAATGCGGTGGAAATCTCGACCCAAGACAGCCGCGAAACTCACCAGCTACAGCGTCTGGGCATGCGCGTGGCGCGTCTGATTTCACCGATTCTATAAAGCTTCGACACTCCTCGTAGCAGTCCGGCTTGCCGGCGACGGCGTCTTCAAAATCGCCATCGCCGGCAAGCCGGACTGCTACGGGAATTGGTTGGGGTCAGGGGTAGAGATCCTCACGCGTCAGCGGCAGGTCGTGGCTGCCATCAGCGCGGGGTTTCACCGCCAGGATCTGATGCAGGTTGATCCAGCCCTTGGAGAACGCATAAGCACAGCCGGCCAGGTACAACCTGAAAATCCGCAACGCCTGTTCCGGCACCATCGCCGCCGCCACCTCCAGCTTTTCTTCCAGACGCGTGCTCCAGTGATCCAGCGTGCGGGCGTAGTGCAGGCGCAGGCTTTCGACGTCCACCACCTCCATCCCCGCCTCGCTGATGAAGCCGGTAATCATCGACAGGTGTGGCAGCTCGCCGTTGGGAAACACATAGCGGTCGATGAAATCACCCGCCCCGCGCCCCACTGGGCGACCATCGGTGTGCTTGGCGGTGATGCCATGGTTCATCACCAGGCCACCCTCCTTCACCGCTGCAAACAGACACCTGGCGTAGAGCTCGAGGTTGGCGTGGCCGACGTGCTCGAACATGCCCACGCTCACGACCTTGTCGAAGCGGCCGTCCTTGGGCAGGTCGCGGTAGTCGAGCAATTGCAGCTCCACCCGGTCTTCCAGCCCCTCGGACTTCACCCGCTCCCGCGCCAGCGCCAGTTGCTCGCGGCTCAAGGTAATGCCGAACACCTTCACCCCGTATTCGCGCGCCGCAAAGCGTGACAAGCCACCCCAGCCACAGCCCACATCCAGCAGATACTCGCCGGGCTTGAGCCGCAGCTTGCGGCACAGATGATGAAACTTGTCCTGTTGCGCCTGATCCAGCGTTTCGTTGCCGGTCTTGAAATAGGCGCAGGAATAGACCATGTCCTTGTCCAGCCAGAGCCGGTAGAAGTCGTTGGAAAGGTCGTAGTGGTAGGAGATCGACTGGGCGTCGGTGTCCTTGTCGTGCTGCGTGCGGGTGGGCGCGCTGGTGTCGTCTTCGTCGGCGAGGGCCAGGGTCAGTTCGTCACAGACCCGCATGACCTCGCTGATCGAACCCACCAGATCCAGGCGACCTTCGACGAAGGCGCTGCCCAGCAAGCCGAGGCTGGGGTGGCTGAAATCGGACACCAGTGCGGGGTCCTTCACGACGATGGTGACGCTTGGGTCTGACCCAAGGTCGAACTCGTTGCCATCCCAAAGCTTGAGTCGTAGAGGCAAATGAAGCTTTTGTAACGCCGGTGGAAGTTGCGCAAGCATTGAGATATCCCCCTGATCCGGAAACACGGAAAAGGGTAGTCCAAAACCGGCTCCAGAGTAGGAACCGTCAGGCTATCGGCTTGTTATGAGAGCGACGACAAATCTGAAATCGAGTACGGTCCTGTACTCCAGATTTCCAGCCAATGCGGAGCCTGCGATGGAGCACCCTCTTCGTGACTGCTTCATAATTTGTTACAGAGTTCTTCAAAGCTCAAGCGAATTTTTATACTTACGTAAGGGCGTCAAAACCGGTGCCCACAGCGCGAGCACCGGTAATCAAGGCTTGCAGGGTTTTATGAAATTTTGCCGATAGGCTCGTGGAAACGCAGCAACCGCCCCGCGTTGCCAAGCACCAGCAGGGTGCTGAGGTTGTGCAGGATCGCCGCGATCATCGCGCCCGCGGCCCCCAGTACACCGAACGCGGCCAGGGCGACAATCGCCAGCGTCCAGCCCAGGCCGATGATGACATTGACCTGCAACGTGCTGCGGCACTGCCGACTCAAACGCACGCAAGTGCCCAGGCGGCGCAGGTCGCTACCTATCAGCACGATATCGGCCGAGGCCAGCGCGATGTCAGCGCCGCCCGCTCCCATGGCAACGCCCACCACGCCAGCCTTCAAGGCCAGCGAATCGTTGATGCCGTCCCCCACCACCATCGGCCGGAAGCCGCTCTTGATCTCGCCCATCACACGGTTGAGCTTGTCTTCGGGCAAGGCCTGGGCGTGGATGTCGCTGATGCCGACTTCATGGGCCAGGCTGTCGGCCACACTCTGACGGTCACCGGTCAGCAGCAGTTGCCGGCCCATGCCCAACTCACGCAATTCGCTCAGCGCCTGACGAGCTTCGGGCTTGAGGCTGTCGGCGAGCAGCAGCCAGGCGAGGAACACGCCATCGACCGAAAGCCCGGCGATGGGGCCGTCGTGATTGGGCACAGGCGAAGTAGCGATGCCCAGTTGCGCGAACAATTCAGGCCGACCAAGCGCCGCTTCTCCGCGCTCGGTCTGGGCGACGACGCCCAGGCCCTGGCGTTCGCGAATGTCTTGCAGCGCCAGCAGATGATCTTTCTCGACCAAACCCGCCAGTGCTCGACTGACAGGGTGGCTGCTGGCAGAACCGAGGCTGGCAGCGAGCGGGATCAGCTCATCGCCTGCGCCTTCCTCGGCCTGCACCGATTGCAGGCGCAAGCTGCCGTAAGTCAGGGTGCCGGTCTTGTCGACCACCAGCGATGTCAGGTCGGCCAGTTCCTCAAGGAAGGCCGAACTGCGAATCAGGATACCGTGGCGCGCCGCTACCGCGATCCCGGCAATCGCCGTCGCCGGCGCCGACAGCACAAGCGCGCAGGGGCATGCCGCAACCAGCACCGCCAGCATGGCCTGCGCATTGTTGGTGATGAACCAGGTAACGGCGGCGATCAGCAATACCAGCACCATGTAACTGCCCGCATAGCGCTCCAGCAACCGGGTGATCGGCGGCTTGGAACGCTCGGCGCTTTGCATCAGGGCGATGACCTTGCCCAGGGTCGATTCATTGCCGATGCGCGTTACCTCGATGCGCAGCAGGCCATCGAGGTTGATCGCGCCGCCGAACACTTCCATGCCCGCGCGCGCTTCCAGCGGCACTGACTCACCGGTGATCGGCGCGGTGTCCAGGCTCGCCTGGCCGGACATGACCATGCCGTCGGCAGGCACCCGATCCCCGGCGCGCACTTCGACGCGGTCCCCGGCGACCAGAGTGCCGTTGTCCACTTCACGGATCGAGCCGTCTGCGGTAATCAATCGCGCATGGCTGCGTGTCAGTTTGCCCAGCGCCTGAATCGCTTCCTGAGAGCCGATGACACTGCGCTCTTCCAGTACATGGCCGAAGATCATGATGATCGGCAGCAAGGCGGCGGTCATCAGGTCGCCCGTGGCCCAAGCGCCGAGCATGGCCAGCGCGATCAGTTGATCAGTGATGCCGTGCAGGCTCGGATAGCGCAGGCTGTGCCAGCCCGCGCTGACCACCGGAATAGCGACCAGCAGCGAGGCCGCACCCAGCAGCAACTGGCTGACGCCGACCTGCTCGGGTGCGAAGAAACGCCACACCAGCCCCAACGCCAGCAAGCCCAGGGCGAGCATTGCCAAGGTCAGTTGGCGTGCGGCGCTGCGTTGCTCGGTGCTGGTCAGCATGCTGCCGGGCTCGGGCGCATCGGGGTGATGATGGTCATGGCTATGTTCGGTGCCATGGTTGTGAACAGCTTCGCCACTCATTTGTCGGCTCCCTGAATGATCAGGCGTGAATCGTCATGGGGATCGACCGTGGTCACCGACCCTGCCTGTTTGAGAATGCCCGGCACCCGCTCGCGATAGAGACGCAGCAAGAGGCCTGGGTCGCTCTTGTTCTGGATCGACTGGGCCAGGCCCGTGACGGCTGCGGTGTCGGTCTGCGCCTTGGCCAGGCGCTCGGAGGCCTGGGCGTGGGCGACTTGCAGCGTGCGGTCGGCTTGCTGGTTGGCGGTCTGGTTTTGCTTCTCGGCGTCGGTGCGGGCATTGGCCACAGCTTGATCGGCTTGCTGGCTGGCCGTCAGCACCGCGTTGAACGCGTTGACCGCCGCAGCGGGCAAGCTGGACTGCACATCCACTCGCACCACCTCGACACCCAGGCCGACGCCGGTGGCCGTCAATCCTTCAAGACGCTTGTTGATGCCCTGAACCAGATCGCCGCGCAGACGCTCGCGACGTTCGGCAGACTGGCTGTCGGAGCCGATCAGCTCAGGACGCGCCACCAGGATGGTGTCCAGATCCCGCGCGGCAGTGAGGCTCACGGCGCTGCGGTTGACCAGCCGATCCAGCGCCGGCAGCACATGCTCGCCTTGCAGGACGAACTCGCGTGGGTCAGTAACCTTGTAGTACGCCGTCACATCGAGCTGTACGACACCGGCATCGCCGGTCAGCAGGTAACCGGATCCGGCCAGCGCATCGCTCATCGGCGTGGCGAAGCTGGTGACCTTGTCGGCGGCCAGCGCGGTCGGTGAACGCAGCAGGGTTTCGACATGACGCTCGATCACACGGTCCGCCGAAGGCAACAGCGTCACCTGTTCAAAGGGTTGCGGCCAGGCCAACAGCAGCCCGGCATTTTGCACCCGGTCCATCTCACCGAAACGGAACACCACGGCGCGGTTCTGCGGGTCGATCTGCCGCACGTTGGACACCGCCCACCCCAGCGCGGCCAGCAGCGTCACAGCGTACAAGCCCAGGAAGGCCAACCGGCTGGCCTGCAACCAGGGACTGTTGACCGGCGCGCGCTCGACCTGCATCGAGTCTTGCTCACTCATGGCTGCGTTCCAGCCTTGCCATCGGACTTGCCATCCAGGCTCGGCGGCCCGTCCACCAGAACCCGGAACGGCGCGGCGTCGGTGCGCAGGATCAGCTTGGTGGTCGGCCCGACGACCGTGCCCAGGGTGTCCAGCGAGCGCAGCAGGTTGTACAGCTGCGGCGAGCTGGCGTAGGCGCGGCCGTAGATCAGCGCCGCTTCGACGCGGGACTGTGCCTCGATGTCGGCGGCCTTCACCGCAGCATCGGCTTCGACGATACGCGCATCACGCTCGGCGGCAGAACGGATCTGCGCCGCTTCGCGCTTGCCGATGGCGGTGCGTTCGGTGGCGATGGTTTCGCGTTCGGCGCGCATGCGATCAACCGTGGCGTTGAGGGTCACCGAGGGCAGTGTCAGACGTTCCACACCCACCTGCAGGACGCGCACGCCGTAGGTGGTCAGCAGTTGCTTGTCGATCTGCTGGCGCAGCTGATCTTCGAAGTCACCGATGCGAACCTGGCTGGCGTCGGTGTTGACCAGGCTCGACAGATCGAAACTGGCCGCCGTGGTTTCCAGCGCCGAACCTACGAAGGTGCGGATCTGCCGTGCGGCCTCATCAGGCTGGTTCTGCACTGCGCGCATGAAGCGCTTCACGTTGTCCGGGTCGCCCTGCACCTGCCAGGCGACATAGGCCTGAACGATGATGCGCAGGCCATCGCGGGTGCCCACATCCTGCAAGCCACTGGAGGTGGTGCGCAGGCGCAAGTCCACCGGAATCGCCGCCTCGAACGGCGCCGGCCAGCGCCAGCTCAGCCCCGGATCGAGCAGCACCCGCGCCGGGTTGCCGAAGCGCGTGACCACCGTGGCCTCGCCGGAGCGCACCTGCACCAGGCTCGCCGCCGCCACCGCAAAGGCGATCAGCACTGCTGCAAGCCCTGCGCGACGCCACGGAAACGGCGCAGGCCCGGACTCGTCGCCGTGGTGATGATGGTGACCGTGGTGATGACCATGACCGCCGTGGTCGTGACCGGAATGATCGTGGGAATGAAACAGACTCAAGGGACGACTCCTTATTCAGCCAGTGGCTGTTCGGCTGATTTGGACGACGCCGCAGGGTCGACCGGGAGAGTGAAAGAACGCAGATCGATGGTGGGCGCGCTGGTGCCGCCCAAACGATGATCCAGTACAAGCAATTTAGCGTGGGTCATGCCCTGGGTCAGCTGGCTCAGGTACTGCTCCAGCAAAAACGCCTGGCCGGCCTTGGCGTAGCCTTGCTGCTCGGCGGTGAACCGCAGGTCCGCACTTTGTGCCGTGGCCATGACTTCGCGGGAATTCGCCGCTGCCTGATCGTGGGCGATGCTGGCGTGCAACTGCGCAAGGTTGGCCTTGTCCGCCGCCGCACCGCGCTCGCGGGCGATCAGCGATTGGGCACTGATCTGCGCCGCCTGCACAGCGTGATAGGCATTGGCCGCGCCTGCCGGTGGGTGGATCGACTCGACCACCGTGGCGAGAATTTCCACGCCGCTGTCGAGCTTCTTGAGATCGCGCTGCACCGCGCTGCCAATGTCATTGGCCAGATCCGTGCGCTGCTCGCCCAGGAGTTCGTCGAGGGTGCGCGAGGCGAAATCGTGAACCAGGATGCGGCTGGCCGTGCTGCGGATCAGGCTCGGAATGTCGGCGCTGTTGTAGGTCGCAGCCATGGCCGCCTCGTCGCTCAGGCCGATGCGATAGACGAAGCGCACGTCCATGTTGACGATCTGGAAGCTCTGTTTGTCGCCCGAACCGCTGGCGATGACCTGGGATTTGTCATTGATGTGCGTGGCATCCCACAGGCGGTTGGCGGTGGTCGGCGGCGGGCCTTCGGCAAGATCGGGCATCGGCTGTGCAGCAGCATCTTTGCCGCTGCCACCTTCCGAAACACTGGTCGCCAGCTCATGCACTACACCGTTCTCGACCGCCAGCACCGTGCCGAACGGCCACGGCAAGCCGACGTGCAGACCAGGGCCCATCACCTCAACCGGCTTGCCAAAACGCTCATAGATGCCACGGCCCTGCATCGGGATTTCATGCACGCCACTCAACGCCCAGCCCAGCGCGACGATGACCGCCAGCACCGGCAAAAAAGCCCGGCGCATGTAGGTGAACGCCCAGATCTGACGCAGATCGATGCCAAAGCGATTGTGCAGTTCATTCTGTAGTGCCATCAGCGGACGCGGCGGCCAGCGCAGCAGGCCGGCGACGAAACTGCTGGCAACCAGTCGCGGCTCCAGCCGCTCATTGCGCGGGCTGAAGACCGAGAGCAGCGCCCGGGTCAGCAACTCGACCGCCACAAGCCCGGGAAGCAATCCGATCAGCACCGCCAAACGAGCGGGCCAGACGCGATCCGGCGAGGAGAAGAACAGACAGAACGCAGCCACCAACAAGGTGCCGATCGCCACTTTCGCAATCTGCGCCAGCTGTTCGGCCTCCGGCCAGCTGGCTTCGGATTCGTTGCTGAACTGGCGCTCCAGCACCAGCAAGCCGAATGCGACCAGCAGCAACAGACCCGCGACAACGCTGCCGGTGAGCCCCACAGAGGTGCCGACCAGATTCAGGTTCCAGATCATGGAAATACTGATGAGCGCCAGCAGCGACCAGCCCGCCAGCCAGAACACCGGCACACCAATCTGCCCCGCCATCGACACCCCTGCCCCGCCGATGCGCGACAGCAGTCGGTCATACCAGCCAGGCTCTGCGGCCTCTTCGGCATCGGGCTCGCTGCCAGCCTCGACAGGCACCAGTACTTGCGCGCGCCACAGGGCAACCACCCACGCAGATTGCAGCGCAGACGCGAGTACCAAAAGGCTCGCGGCACTGTTGGTGAGCACTGCCGTCCACAGCGAATTGGGGGAAAACAGATCGACGAACAACGAAGCGACCAGGCCCATCACGCCCAGGCCACCCAGCACATACGTCAGCCGGGACAGGCGCCGTGCCTGAAAGCTCGCTCGCTGAAACCTTGGCAATCTCGCCGGTTCAACACCCTCAACATCCAGATCAACCCGCATCGACACTCCAGAACCTGCTGAACGCTGTAGTCATTACATTTTCTGCCCGCTGCCCATCTTGACTTCACGGGATGAAACACAAAATTTATGGGGCGTTACGATATAACAGTTGTGGTGAAATTTTCGTCCCGCCATTGAAGGCGAACATGACGATTTATTCACTCAGACAGCCAGCAGACAGGTTAGCCCCTCACGACCGCGAACAGGTTCGGTTTTTCTACGCCAAGGCCTTGCATCGGCCTGCGCCACAGCGTCAGATACGTCCTACAAGAAATTCGCCAAGAATCAACACAGCCCGCCGTTACCGTCATACACGTGTCGGTGTCTTCCAGGTCTGTGCCGGAGCGCTGTCCGATGCGTCAATTACCCTCGCTGAACACCTTGCGCATCTTCGAAGAGGTGGCCAGGCATCGCAGCTTCAGCAAGGCAGCGCTGTCGCTGAACGTCACCCAAGGCGCAATCAGCCGACAGATCAAACAGCTTGAGGACTACCTGGGCGTCACCCTGTTCATACGTACCCCGCAGGGGCTTTCGCTCACCGAGTCGGGCGCGGCGCTGTCACCGAACCTGGCACAGGCCTTCGATCACATCGAACGCGCCCTACAGGCTGTGCGGGTGCCGAACCTGCGCCAGCGCCTGCGCATCCTCGCCCCGCCGACCTGGGCAACCCGCTGGCTGTCGGTGCAGCTGCGCACCTTTGTACAGCGCTATCCGGACATCAGCCTGAGCGTTACCAACCAGGCGAGCCACGAGGGTTATGCCGAGGTGGATTGCCACATCCGCTTTGGCCTTGAAGCGGATACCCATTGCCAGAGCCAGTTGCTGGTCATGGAACGGCACATCGCCGTCGCCAGCCCCGAGCTGTTCGACAACCGCGAACCGCCGGACCTGCGGCGCTTTCCATTGCTGCACATCCTGCACGAAGGCAAGCGTCTGAAGGTCTGGGAGAACTGGCTGAGTGCGGTAGGCAGGATCGATGTCGACGCAACCCAGGGCCTGGAATTCAGCACCCTGGATCAGGTCATCAATACCACCCTGGCAGGCGGCGGGCTGGCCGTCATCGACCGGCAGATGATCGAGCGCGAACTGGCCAATGGCAGCCTGCTGCCGATCACCCCGGTGGAAGTGCTCGGCCCTTACGGCTACTGGCTGGACGTGCCCAACGACAAGCAGGGGTTGTCAAAGGTGAAGCTGTTTACCGAGTGGTTGAGTGTGGTGAGTAATCCGTGACCGCGCCCCCGTAGCAGCACGGCTTGCCGGCGGGGACGCCCTCAAGATCGCCCCCGCCGGCAAGCCGTGCTGCTACGGATGGATAGATTACGCTCGCGAGGTGAGCGAGGCATCCACCGGCGCGACCATCGGCTCACCACCCTCCTTCACCGTACACGCCTGACTCAAGGTCAGCGCCTTGGTTTCCGGCGCCCAGGCCCAGGAGATCAATGCACCCAGCGCCAGGATCGCCGCCAGCACGCCCATGGTCGGGCTCAGGCCGATGCCGGCGACGCTGATCGGCAACAGGAAGGTGCTGATCGCCGAACCCAGGCGGCTCACTGCCGTGGCCAGGCCGATGCCGCTGGCGCGCACTTCGGTGGGGAAGCTTTCTGCCGGGAACACGCCCACCAGGTTGCTCACCGCCGACAGCACCAGGGTGAACAGCGCAAACGCCGCCACCATCAACACCGCCGAGCTGCTAGGCAGCACCGCCAGCAGGAACAGCGCGATGGCCAGGATGATGAACGAGTTGATGAGGAAACCGCGGCGGGTGAACTTGATCGTGCACCAGATGCCAATCAGCGCGCCAAGAATCAGCAGCATGTTGAGCATCAGCTCAGTGCCAAAGCCTTCTGCCAGGCCCATTTTCTGCAAGATCGATGGCAGAAAGGTGTAGATCGCGAAATACGGCATCACGATGCAGACGAAAAACAGGCAGTTGAACAGCGTACGCGTGCGGTACTCCGGGCTGAACAGAATGGCGTAGCCGGAGCGGGTATCGCTGGAGCGCTCTTCATCGAGCACCACGTTGGCCCCCAGATGCTTCTTGACGATGGCACGTGCCTCGGCGATGCGACCCTGGTTGATGAGCCAGCGTGGCGATTCCGGCGTACCGATCCGCGCCAGCAGAATCAGCGCAGCGGGAATGGCCGAAGACGACAGCATCCAGCGCCAGGCGTCGTCACCCAGCGACAGCATCGCCGTGCCGACGAAGGTCGAGGCCACATAACCGAAGGTCCAGATCACGCTGAACGAACCCAGCAGCACACCGCGATGTTTCTTCGGTGAGAACTCGGCAAGCATCGCGTGGCCGACGCTGAAGTCGCCCCCCAGGCCGATGCCGATCAACACCCGACACAGAAACAACTGCATCGCGGTTTCAGCGTAGAACTGCATGACCGATGCGAGGGTGATGAGCACGAAGCTTACGAGGAAGATTTTCTGCCGCCCGACGCGGTCGGAAATCCAGCCGAAAAACAGACTGCCCAGAAACAGCCCGATCAGCGCGGAGGCGCCGATCAGCCCCTGCCAGAAGGCATCCAGGTGCAACTGCGGGCTGAGCAAAGTGAATGCGATGCCGATCAGGCCCAGGATGTAGCCATCGGTGAAGTGCGCACCGAATGTCAGGCCTGCGATCTTGATGTGAAACTTGCCGATGGGCAGATCATCGATTTTTACCGGTTGAACAGACATGTTTGCCTCCAGTTATTGTTATTGACGGAGAAGCGAAACCAGAATTTTCCATAGCGAGTGGTTGATCGTTCCCACGCAGAGCGTGGGAACGATCAATCATGTGTGGCGGTTAAAGCCCACCCATCAGCAGGTATTTGATTTCCATATAGTCTTCCAGACCGTAACGCGATCCCTCGCGCCCAAGGCCCGACTCCTTGATCCCGCCAAATGGCGCCACTTCCGTGGAAATGATCCCTTCGTTGATGCCGACCATCCCTGCTTCCAGCCCTTCGGCCACGCGCCACACACGTCCGATGTCACGGCTGTAGAAGTACGCCGACAGGCCGAACGGCGTGTCGTTGGCGCGGCGCAGCACCTCGGCTTCGTCCTTGAAGCGGAAACACGCTGCCACCGGGCCGAATGTCTCTTCTTGAGCGATCAGCATTTGATCGTTCACTTCGGTAATCACCGTCGGTTCAAAGAAAGTGCCGCCCAGCGCATGACGCTGGCCGCCGCACAACAACTTGCCGCCCTTCTCCAGCGCATCGCCGACGTGCTGCTCGACCTTGCCCAGCGCCGCGTTGTTGATCAGCGGGCCCTGTTCGGTGTCGCCTTCCAGGGCATTGCCCACGCGCATCAAAGCTACGGCTTCGGCCAGCTTGCGAGTGAAGGCGTCGTACACGCCGTCCTGAATGAAGAAGCGGTTCACGCAGACGCAGGTCTGCCCGGTGTTGCGGAATTTCGAGGCCATGGCGCCTTTGACGGCGGCATCCAGATCGGCGTCGTCGAAGACAATGAACGGCGCGTTGCCGCCCAGTTCCAGCGAGACCTTTTTCAGGGTGTCGGCGGCCTGGCGCATCAGCAATTTGCCGACCCGAGTGGAGCCGGTGAACGACAGCTTGCGCACCACGGTCGAGGCCTGCAGCGCGCCGCCGATGGCGACCGCATCGCCCGACACCACGTTGAACACGCCCGCCGGAATGCCTGCCTGCTGGGCCAGCACCGCCAACGCGAAGGCCGACAGCGGCGTCTCTTCAGAAGGCTTCAGGATCATCGTGCAGCCAGCCGCCAGCGCCGGGCCGACCTTGCGGGTGACCATCGCCAGCGGGAAGTTCCACGGGGTGATGGCGGCGACCACGCCGATGGCTTCCTTGGTCACGACGATCCGCGCATCCGGTTTGTGGCTCGGAATCACATCGCCGTAGGCGCGCTTGGCTTCCTCGCCAAACCACTCCAGAAAGCTCGCGGCATAGCCCACTTCACCCATGGCTTCGGCAAAGGGTTTGCCTTGTTCGCGGCTGAGCAGGGTCGCCAGCTCGCGCTGATTGCTCAGCATCAGCTCGCTCCAGCGCTTGAGCTTCACGCTGCGCTCCTTCGCAGTGAGCTTGCGCCAGGCCGGCAGCGCGCGTTCGGCGGCGGCGATGGCCAGATCGGTTTCCTCGGCCGCGCCCTTCTGCACCTGGGCGATCAACTCACCGGTCGCAGGATTGGAGACCGGGTACGTTGGGCCACCAGTCGTCCATTGACCGTCGATGTAATGCCCGTTGCGAATCAGCGCGCTCATGCTACGGCCTCAGTCAGGCTGAAGACTTCAGTGGCAGGGCGTGCGCTGCGCAGGATGCGTTTACCGGCGGTGTAATCGTTAATCACATCGCACGGTGTGTAGTTGCGCTCCAGCTCGTACAGCTCATCGGCATCCAGTTTCGTTTCCAGCGCGGCGAGGGCGCTGTCGAACTGTTGCGTGGTGTCCGCGCCGACCAGCATGCAATCGACGCCCGGATGATTGGCAACCCAGGCCTGGGCGATCTGCGCGTTGGACACGCCACGACGCTGCGCCACGCGCTGCACCGAATGGGCGATCTGGAACGAAGCCTCGTCGCTGTACATTTGCTGGGTGAAGAAGTCGGTCTGGTTGCGAGTCGACTGCACGTCGCCGGTCAACAGGCCACGCGCCAGCGGGCTAAACACTGAAACGCCAAGGCCTTGATCGCGGCAGAACGGAATCATCTCGCGCTCTTCTTCGCGATAGGCGCAGTTCAGTTGCAGCTGCATGTTGATCGGCTTGACCCAGCCATTGCGCTCGCAGGCCATCAGGATCTTCGCCAGCTGGCCGGTGAGCATGGTGGACACGCCGATGTAGCGGGCTTTGCCGGAGCGCACGATGTCGTTCATGGCGCTCATGGTTTCTTCGACCGGGGTGTTGACGTCGAAGTAATGCAGCATGAACACATCGACGTAATCCATGCCCAGGCGGCTCAGGGACGCATCGATGCTGTCCATGATGTGCTTGCGCGAATGGCCGCTGGCGTTCTTGCCGGCGCGGGTGCCGTAGCCGACCTTGGTGGTGATGACCAGGTCTTCGCGACGGGCCAGGCGCTTGACGATGCGCCCGACCACTTCCTCGCCGACGCCTGCGGAGTAGAAGTCCGCCAGGTCGATGAAGTTGACGCCGTTTTCCAGCGCGTGGCGCACGATGGGCTCGCTTTTCTTCTCGTCGAAGATCCACGGTTTCCAGTCAGGGGTGCCCATGTTCATGGTGCCCAGGCACAGGCGCGAGACTTCGAGGCCCGAATTTCCCAAACGAATGTATTGCATGGCGCGGACCTCAGGCTTTTGGCGTGTAGAAAGGGTTGCTGATGCGGTTGACCACGTCGGCCAGTTGCGAACGCTCGGGCTTGCCGGTCAGGGCTGCGCGGATCGCGGTGCGGCAGGCGTTGTAGTTATTCAGGTAGACGGCATCCAGGTCGTCGCAGGCCGGGTTGACCCAGTTGGCGGTGACGATGGCCCACTCGTCTTCCGCTTCGGCTGGTAGGGTGCCGTCGAGCAGCGCTTCGGTGACTGCCTTGGCGATGCCGGCCTGGGACGCGCCCCAGGTGGCATTGCCGTGCAGATCGCTACCAATGGCGGCTTTGTTCACGTAAAGCGTCATCGGCTTGACCGGGATGTTCGGCTGGGCGATGACCATGAACGGGCAGTGGCCCTGGCTTGGCGAGGCGAGGCTGTTGGCGAAGGCCTGGCCGGCAGGGCCGTTGCGCGGGCCGATCAGGATGTTGATGTGGGCAGCGTTGACGCCTGGGCCTTCGAAGCCTTCACCGATGTACAGGTTGAGTTCTTTCATGGGGTGTTCTCCGAAACGGAAGAAATGCGAGTGATCAGAACCGCACGCGAATGCCGGGCATCGCGTGGCGAATGGAGGAGTTCGGAGAGCGCCGCATGGGGCTGGACGGAATGGGGGCGTGCAGTGAAGTCATATCGCAAGCGCTCTTTGTTGTTGTGGGTGAGCTGTGATGCGATTTGTATCACCGGGCTTTTCGCGGGCTGTAACCATAAAAACTCAAGGGGGTATGAGTTCTAGTCATACCCTGCTACTACTTCGTCCTACACATTGTGCGGGAGCGAATTTATTCGCGAATCCATTTGAAAGGCAGTACATCTTCATTGGATGTACCGCCCTCTCGCGAATGAATTCGCTCCCACAGGTTTCTATCCCTGGCACCCGCCACAACCCCAAACTTGCACTATGCTCCCAGAAAGTTATCCACAGGGAGCTGGCCCGCGATCATGCTGACCACACTCAAAACCCGGCTGCAGAAAATCCTGCATCCGGTCGCCAAGATCCTGTTCGATGACGGCGTGCGCGCCATTCACGTGACGCTGTGCGCAGGCCTCATTTCAATCGCGGTCGGGGTGCTGGTCGCCGCCTTCGCGTGGTACCCCTGGATGTTCCTGCTGATCCCGGCCTGGCTGCTGATTCGCATGCTGTTCAATGCGGTCGAGTCGGTGCTCGCGGGGGAGTTCGGGCAGCAGTCGAAACTGAGCACCTGCGCCCGCGAACTCAGCGTCGTGGTGACGGAAACCGCTCTGTACCTGCCGTTTTCAGTGGTTCCGAAGGTCAGTCTGTTGCTGGTCCTGCTGGTGACCCTGCTGGCCATTTTCAGTGAATTCGCAGGGTTGCTCGGCCCCGCGATCAAGGCCTCGCGAAGGCGCGATGGCCCCTTGGGGTGTGACATCCGCATGCTGTGTTTTGCCGTTTTCGGGATCGGCATAGGCTCGGGCCATGTGCTCACTGCACCGATCAACATCGCCATGGCAGTCATGGCAATCCTGCTGCTGGTGACGATTTTCAACAGGATCAAACGCGCGGTGGCGGAAGTGACCAGACCGGTTGAAGCAGCCACTCAGAAGGTTTATGCACAGGAGTGACGCTGATTGTTTCAACATCTTTACACACAACCTGCAAACAGCTTATCCACAGGCATGGCAAACCCCTTGAATTTCAGCGCTTGACCTAAAGTCGCATTGTGAAGAAATATTATGAGCGTAATTTTAATTCGGCACAGGTCTCCCAGTCTTTTGCGAGCAGAAGTCTACGCTTCCCTCCATTGTCGATTTTTCCTTCAGGAGTGCGCACATGAGTAACTATGACGTTGTCATCATCGGCGGCGGCCCGGGCGGCTACAACGCAGCCATTCACGCAGGCCAGAAGGGTCTGAAAGTCGCCTGCGTCGAAGGCCGTGAAACCTTGGGCGGCACGTGCCTTAACGTCGGCTGCATCCCGTCAAAATCCCTGCTGCACGCCTCGGAACTGTACGAAGCGGCGGTGGGTGATGAGTTCAAGAAGCTGGGCATCGAGGTCACGCCCAACTTGAACCTGGCGCAGATGATGGCCCAGAAGGTCGAAAGCGTGACCGGCCTGACCAAGGGCATCGAGTTCCTGTTCCGCAAATACAAAGCCGACTGGATCAAGGGCTGGGGCCGCCTGGCAGGACCCGGCAAGGTGATCGTAAAGGACGCCAACGGCGCCGAAACCGAGCTGACCGCCAAGGACATCATCATCGCCACCGGCTCCGAGCCCACGCCGCTGCCGGGCGTGACCATCGACAACAAACGCATCCTGGACTCCACCGGCGCGCTGTCCCTGAGCGAAGTGCCCAAGCACCTGGTGGTGATCGGCGCCGGCGTGATCGGGCTGGAGCTGGGGTCAGTGTGGCGCAGGCTCGGGGCCAAGGTCACGGTGGTGGAGTTTCTCGATCACGTCGCCCACGGTACTGACCTGGAAACCGGCAAGACCCTACACCGCTCGCTGTCGCGTCAGGGCATGAACTTCAAGCTCAGCTCGAAAGTGACGTCCGCTGTTTCCAGCGACACTGGCGTCAGCCTGACCGTCGAGCCCGCTGCCGGCGGCGAAGCCGAGGTCATCGAAGCGGATTACGTGCTGGTGTCTATCGGCCGTCGTCCGGTGACGAAAGGTCTGGGTCTGGAAAGCGTCGGGCTGGAAGTCGACAAACGCGGGGTGCTCGCCAACAAGGGCCATCGCACGGCGGTGGACGGCATCTGGGTCATCGGTGACGTGACCTCAGGACCCATGCTCGCACACAAGGCCGAAGACGAAGCGGCGGTGTGCGTGGAGCGCATCGTCGGTAAGAAAGGCGAGCTGAACTACAACCTGATCCCCAACGTGATCTATACACGGCCGGAAATGGCCAGCGTTGGTAAGACCGAAGAGCAGTTGAAGGAGGAAGGCCGCGCCTACAAGGTCGGAAAATTCCCGTTCAGCGCGAACAGTCGGGCCAAGGTCAATCACGAATCGGACGGCTTCGCCAAAGTACTGGCTGACGAGAAGACTGACGAGATCCTTGGCGTGCACCTTGTAGGGCCGAGTGTCAGCGAGATGATCGCCGAGTATTGCGTGGCCATGGAGTTTGCCGCCTCGGCCGAAGATGTGGCGCTGATTTGCCACCCTCACCCAACCCGCTCCGAGGCGCTGCGCCAGGCGGCGATGGGTGCAGGCGGGCATACGACGCAGGCTTAAAGGCTCCTGCTCACCGTAGCAGCACGGCTTGCCGGCGGGGGCGATCTTGAGGCCGCCCCCGCCGGCAGGCCGTGCTGCTACGGACGTACTAGCCGCTAAACCGGCAAATGCCCCAGCGGCAGCGGCGACTGCGACTTGAGCGTGCGTATCGCGAAGTTGCTGCGGATGTCCCGCACGCTGGGCATTTTCAGCAGGGTCTCGGTGAGAAAACGGTCATAACCGCGCAAGTCCGGCACGACCACATGCAGGAGAAAATCCGACTCGCCCGATACCAGGTGAGCCGCGATCACTTCAGGCAATGCCGACACCATCTGATGAAATTTCTGCGCCTCATCTTCGTGATGGCGGTCGACCTTCACGCCAATGAACACCGTCATGCCCAGCCCCAGTGCGTCAGCATCCAGGGTTGCCTGGTAGCCGCGAATCACTCCGGCCTCCTCCAGATGCCGGACCCGTCGCAGGCAGGGCGATGCTGAAAGGCCAATCTCATCTGCCAGTTGCACGTTGGTCAAACGACCATCGCGTTGAAGGGCGTTGAGGATCCGCCGATCATAGGCATCAAGTTTCGTATTTTGGCTGTTTGGCATATCCGGAACCTTTTCAGCGTCAGCTGTGGCAGAAGATGCCAATACTAGGCGCAATCCGGGTCAAACACGCAAGCACCTGCCCTGCCCTTGGGCCGTAGAATTTTCTTCCATCACCTGACCCCGGAGCTGGAAAGATGGAAGGTATCGCGCTGTTTATCGTGGCCCTGTCGATGGTTCTGCTGGTGCCAGGACCGGACATGATCCTGTTGCTGCAAACCGGTGCCCGCCATGGTCGCGCCAAGGCGCTGGCCACCGCGCTGGGCTTGGCCGGGGCGCGGGGATGCCATGTGGCGCTCGCAGCATTGGGGCTGGCGACCTTGTTCAAGGTGTCGCCCTGGACGTTCGAAGCGGTGCGCATCGTCGGCGCGGCGTACTTGCTGTGGCTGGGGATCAAGATGTTCAAGCCCGGGGCAATGAGCCCGACTGCGTCGCAAGGTGCAGATACCCGCCACATCACTTGGCAAACGGCCATGCTGCAAGGCCTGTTGACCAATCTGCTAAATCCCAAGGCGCTGTTGTTCTGCTCTGTGCTGCTGCCGCAGTTCGTCGATCCGGCAGCCGGCCCCGTGGCTGCGCAGTTTGCCAAGCTTGGGGCGATCCTGTTGGTCGTGGGCCTGTCGTTCGACAGCGTCTATGCCATGGCCGGCGGCTGGATTGGCCGCTGGATGGCCCGCAGTGTTACGGCGCAACGGGTCCAGCAATGGCTTTTTGGCAGCTTGCTGATCGGCTTCGCGGTGCGCCTGGCGTTCATTCAGCAAGCGTAGCGACACGCCCGGAAGTACTTTGGCGATCTGCCAGTAGTGCCCTGAAACGATTTTTTCGTTTTTTTGCGAACAAGAAGCCAAGATTGTTATCTGTTTGTTGGTAATTTGCGTTCGGCAAGGATTGGGAAAGCGCACTTCATCGTGCAGGAAAGCACGGCATTTCTTCAGAGGCTTCACCTTATGAATCGCAGGAATCTCCTGAAAGCTTCCATGGCGCTGGCAGCCTATAGCGCGCTACCGGCTTCAGGTCTTTACGCGGCACGCGCGCTGGCTGCAGCAGCCGATGGCGACGCCGAGCATTTCGATTTCAAGACCTTGCAGGACCTGGCCAAGCAAATGGCGGGCAAGGCCTACGTCAGCACCAAGCAGAATCTGCCGCCGACCTTGGCCAACATGACGCCCCAGCAGTTCAACGCGATCAAATACGACGCCGGTCATTCCCTGTGGAACGACGTCAAAGGCCAACTGGACGTGCATTTCTTCCACGTCGGCGCAGGTTTCAAGACGCCGGTGCGTATGTTCAGCGTCGACCCTGCCACCCAGCAAGCGCGGGAAGTGCATTTCCGTCCCGAGCTGTTCAACTACGAAGCCAGCCGCATCGACCAGAGCCAGCTCAAGGGCGATCTGGGTTTTGCCGGCTTCAAGTTGTTCAAGGCACCTGAGATCGCAATCAACGATATCCTCTCGTTCCTGGGCGCGAGCTACTTCCGCGCCATCGACAGCAACAAGCAGTACGGCCTGTCGGCACGGGGCCTGGCGATCGACACGTATGCCCACAAGCCTGAAGAGTTTCCTGATTTCACCAAGTTCTGGTTCGAGAAACCGACCAAGGACGCCACCCGCTTCGTGGTCTACGCGCTGCTGGACTCGCCAAGCGCGACCGGTGCCTACAAATTCGACATCGACTGCCAGGCTGACCGCGTGGTCATGGATATCGACGCGCACATCAACGCCCGCGCTGACATCGAGCAGTTGGGCATCGCGACCATGACCAGCATGTTCAGCTGCGGCACTCACGAGCGCCGCATGTGCGACACCATTCACCCCGAAATCCATGACTCCGACCGCCTGGCCATGTGGCGCGGCAACGGCGAGTGGATCTGCCGCCCGCTGAACAACCCGGCCAAGCTGCAGTTCAATGCCTTTGCCGACAAGGATCCGAAGGGCTTCGGGCTGGTGCAGACCGACCACGACTTCAAGACCTACCAGGACACCGTCGACTGGTACCACCGCCGTCCAAGCCTGTGGGTCGAGCCGACTACCCCATGGGGCGAGGGCTCCATCGACCTGCTGGAACTGTCGACCACGGGCGAGACGCTGGATAACATCGTGGCGTTCTGGAATCCACGGGATCCTGTGAAGGCCGGCATGTCGATGAACTTCGGCTACAAGCTCTACTGGAGCCCGCTGCCACCGGTGAGCACCCCGCTGGCACAGGTTCACGCCACACGCTCAGGGATGGGCGGCTTCATCGAAGGCTGGGCACCGGGCGAACATTACCCGGACGTCTGGGCGCGGCGCTTTGCCGTGGACTTCAATGGCGGCGGTCTGGATCGCCTGCCAGAAGGTTCCGGCATCGAGCCTGTGGTGACCGTGTCCAACGGCAAGGTGCAGGACTTCAACGTGCTGGTGCTGCCGGACATCAAGGGTTTCCGCGTGACCTTCGACTGGTACCCGACCAACGATTCGGTCGACCCTGTGGAAATGCGCATGTTCATCAAGACCGGCGACCGCACGCTCAGCGAAACCTGGCTGTACCAGTACTTCCCGCCAGCGCCGGACAAGCGGCGGTATACCTGACCCGAAACTTCGGGTGACCCACCCCGTAGCAGTCCGGCTTGCCGGCGATGCGACAGTGAAAACGCTGTCGCCGGCAAGCCGGACTGCTACGGGGATTCAAACGTGTAACAAAAATGAGTCATAGCCAACGCGGCTGATGGCTCATTTATCACCTCGATAACCAGCGTCAAATTTATAGCCATCAATAAAATCAACAGCTTATAAGCTCTATAAAAACTCCATCATGAATTCTGTCCGAATATTTGACGAATTCATTGACAGCCCCCGCCGCGAAGGCTGATATATCCCTGTCACGCCGTTTGAATGGACCCTTTGCGGCGGTCCCCTCCCGTCACGGTTGTGCAACGAACAGTGTTTTTCCAGATGCCATCGCCGGCCAGCTCCGAACGCGATTAGCGGTAGCTTTGCCTTCTTCGCGCCACTCGCACCGACCTTTCCACTCCAGTGCTCCCGAGGGGCTGTACCCATGATGTCGACCTCACCCGTACACGTCGAAAAGCCTTCGATTCTGTCTTTCGACAAATCCACCGCCATCGTTCTGGTAGCGATCAGCCTGATCTTCGTCGAGACCTTTTCCGGGGCCCTGCGCTTCTATCTCGACCAGGCCGGCCTGTCGGTATTGCTGTACGGCCCGAAAGTCGCGTGCCTGGTGTGCTTCGCGCTGGAATTGCGCAGCTTCAAGGCAAGCCCCGGTGTATGGCTGGGCTTTCTGGTACTCCTGCTATCGGCGAGCTGGGCGATGCTGGGCGGGGCGACCGTGAACAACTTTGCATTCGCGCTCTATGGCATCAGCCCGTTGCTGTTCGGCATTGCCTGTGGCGACCAGATCATGCGTCACAAACGCCTGTTCATGTGGGTGATCGCGTTCGCACTGATGGCCTCGCTGGTGGGCATCGCACTGGACAAATACACCGCGCTGCCATGGAAAGGCTACAGCTACACCGTTGGCGGCACCGAACTCAGCGCCAACACCTCATGGGCCGCTGAAGACATGGACCGCCCTGCCGGCTTCGCCCGTATTTCCAGCGCCCTGGCGATCATCATCGCGATCTTCAGCCTGTACCTGATGGCCACGCTGCGGTCCAAAACCCTGATATTGGCCGTCTGCGCCATGGGCCTAGGCGGCATCATCCTGACCACCAGCAAGGCGCCGGTGCTCGCCTTTGCTGGTGCCGTGGGGCTGTTGATGATTACTCGCCTGCACTGGACCGCCCGTGGTTTCATTGTGTTTGCGGTATTGCTGGGCATGTCATTGCCGTTCATAGCCATGATGTTCGACTTCGACGTGAACAAGATTTCCACCGGCGACTCACTGTCTTCCCTCTATGATCGCCTGATCAACACCTGGCCCAACGTCATCAGGGCCCTCACCCACGAAGGCCGCGCTTACACGGGTGCAGGTTTCGGACTGGTGGGCAGCGCGGTGGCGGCCTTCCCTGTGGCGGGCGCCGATATCTTCATGGTGTCCGACAGCACCGTCGTGTATCTCTGGGCCATCTTCGGCATTGCCGGGCTGTTCCTTTACGCGCTGCACATTCCGCTGTTTTTCGCACTGGCCCAGGCTAACACTCGTTACGGACGCGCCATGCTCGCCACGGGCTTTTGCATCTGCATCGTCAGCTGGACCACCGATACGCTGGAAGTCACGCTCGCCAACCTGTTCCTGGGCATGGCCATCGGGCACGCAATGGCGGCGAGGTCGCGAGCCCACATCGCCTCCCCAAAGCCCCATCAGCGTAGCCAGTGGGATGGCCTGCCAGGCTTGAGCTGACCATGAGTGCACTCGGTATTGGCCGCAAAGGCCTGTTGTTGCTGTGCTGCCTGCTCACCAGCCCCGTTGGCCTGGCAGAGCCGTTCATTGTGGGCGTCGCCACCCATTCGATGAACAATACGACGCAACCGTTGCGCAGCCTGGAGCTGGCGAAATCAGCGGGAGTCACGTCAGTGCGCGACGATGGGTTCTGGTCCACCGCCGAGCCCGCTCCAGGCCAATTGCGCATCATTGCGCCGTGGCGAGCCTGGCTGAACACGGCCAACGCGCTGGACCTCTCGCCGATGGTGATCCTGGGCTACGGCACCTCGTTCAACGGCAACGCCAAACCGCGCAAACCGTCGGTCAAGATCCCCTACCTGAACTACGTCGACTACATCACCCGCCAGTTGGGCAATCCGGTGAAGTACTACGAAGTCTGGAACGAGTGGGACATCGAGGGGCCCAAAGACCCTCGCCTGAGCAGCGATTACGTGGCACTGGTCCGGGACGCGGCGCCCATCATCCGCAAGAACAATCCGCAGGCCAGAGTGCTTGCTGGCGCAGTCACTTCCGCCGGGATCAAGGCCGGTTTTGTTGATCGGATAGTGACGGCGGGCGTGCTCAAATACGCCGACGGTATCTCGCTGCACCCCTATGTTCATTGTGAAGGCCGCGACCGCAACACGCCGGAAAGCTGGATCGGCTGGATGCGCAGCGTCGACCGCGACATCAGCAGCAAAGCCGGCAAACCGGTTCCTCTGTACCTGACCGAAATGAGCTGGCCCAGCCATGAAGGCAACTGCGGCATCAGCGCCGCACGTCAGTCGGCGTATCTGGCCCGAGCCTATTTCCTGGCGCGCACGGTGCCCAATATCAAGGGGATGTGGTGGTACGACCTGATCGACGACGGCAAGGTGCGTGACGAACAAGAGCACCATTTCGGCCTGCTCAACGTCGACCTGAGCCCCAAGCCTGCGTACTCGACGCTCAAGGCGATCACGCCTTACCTGAATGACTTCAGTTACGTCCCGGCTGACAGCGTGCAGGCCGATAACGTCTACAAGCTGGTGTTCAGCAACGGACACGAACGGATAATGGTTGCCTGGGCGACAGGTCGCTCCCGTGAAGATCGGATCACTGCGAGCGCAACGAATAACGGCCCGCTGCGTATGCTCGATACCCAGACGCCAGAGCAGGGAATGCTCGACAGCGGCCGGCGCTGGAGCTGTGCAGGCGATCAATGTTCTGCGCCTGTGAGCCTGAGCGAGTTTCCCAGGATTTTCCGCCTCAGCCCTGGCGCTTGAACGGCTCGAACGACAAAAAACCCGCCTGACTCGGTCAGCGCGGGTTTTTTTTGGTATTTTTGTTGGACAACCTGCTAAATAGTGGCATTACGACATACCACAGACATTTACGGCTGCTAGGCTGGACGTCTTTTTTGAAGCGCCCGGAACGAGGGAATGTATGGGGTTTCGACGCGGACTGTTCGGCGGTTTCCTGCTCTGCCTGCTCGCATTGCCTGTGCTGGCCGGCCCTTATGTGGCCGGTGGCGCGCAGTGGAAGCCCTACGCCTTCGAAGATGACAACGGCCATCTGCAAGGTGTGTCAGTCGATATCGCGCGGCGGATCAGCGAACTGGCGGGGCTGGACGTCACCTTCGTCACCTATCCGGTCAATCGACTGCAATCGATGCTGCAAAAGGGTGAAATCGACATCAACTACGCCGACGCGCTGATCTGGAACAGCCCTGAAGAACAGCACCATTACGTGTTCTCCAAATCCTACTCAACCGTCAACGAACACCTCTACTTCCTCGCCGACCACCCTGGCGCCGATCAAACGATCAAGCAGATGGACCATCTCACCGTCGGAACAGTCCGTGGCTACACCTACTGGGCGCTCGACCCCGCGTTCGCGGGCCACCGACTCACCCGGCTGGAAACCTCACAGGACGAAGCCCTGCTCAAATTGCTGCAAAGCGGTCGAGTTGACGCAGTGGCGATGGTCGATGACATCTTCGAGGCGCTCATCGCCAGCAACCACCTGAACCCAAACCTGTTCCGCCAAGGCCCCAAACTCAGCGAGGCGCCACTGGTGTTCAAACTTCAGCCCCAGCTTGCGCAGTGGTTGCCACGGATCAATCGGGCAATCGATACGTTGCGCAGCAGTGGTGAGCTGGAGAGCATCAGGGGGCGGTATTTGCAGGTGCCGAAACAGGCCTCCCGCTGATCGTCCATACGCACCGGTTCTCGTAGCAGCATGGCTTGCCAGCGGGAGCGATCGTAAGGCGGCCCCCGCCAGCAAGCTGCTACGGAACGGATACGCAAATACCCAACATCTCCCGCGCAATCCGGTCGGCATCAACAAAGGCCCGCGAATAGCTGCCCGATGAAGGCACGTAGTGGTTGTAATAGGTCGCGCCTTCGGCAATCGGGCCGGTTATCCACAGATTCGGCTGAGCCTTTCCCTCTCCGTCAATGCGGACACCCTGACCTTCATCATTCAGGCTGTGGATAATTCCACTGGCTTTAAGCTGGCGGATGATTCTTGGCAGCGTACGCTCTTCAGGTCTGGTGACATGGGCTGAGACAATGGCGTCGAGAACGGTGTGGCTGCCCTGTCTGTCCACAATCGAAGTCTGGCCCGTGTGTGCGTTGTGCATAACTTTCGAGCCATGTACCCACTTCAGCACGCCAGCTTGTTCCAGCGCCAGCAGCTCTTGATGCCGTTCTTTCTGGGGCCCTGCCACCAGACGGTTGACCAATGGAGCGTATTCGTCGAAGAAAACCCGATGGGAATGCGCGGTCAAACCCTTGTTATCCACAACCCTGCGCAGTTGTTCGCGGCAACTTCTCCACACTTCCGCTGCGGCCTTGATCGGGCAGTGATCCAGGCCGGCCTGGCTTTCAAGTAGGTCTGCCTCGATGAAGCTGCGCATCCACTGTGGATAATTCTCAACTGATGGCTTAAAGGCGCGAGGATTGAAAAGGCTCTCTGGCAGCATCGGCGCCCTGAAACGGAGGGCAAGTTCTTCAACCTTGGCGGCCAACTCTCCCAAGAGGAATGCGGTCATCATCTGCGACTTGATCTTGAGCCCGGATTCCCCGGCCTGCTCTGCCACCATACCGAAGTATTCGGTGTACATTTCGGCTTTGATGAGCGGCAGTACCTGAGCTTCGAAATCCAGCCCTTCCGGGTGTTGAACGCGCAGATCGGCAACGGCCGAAAAGGTGAAGATCAGCGCAGAACCGCCCGTTCGGTGCGGGGCGATATCGGGCCGGGTCCGGTACGGCAGACCGCTGCGCGAATACATGAACACCTGCGGTTCTTCCCCCGACGCAATGTATCGCAAGCCATCAGGATTATGCTCGAAGCGCCCTGCGCGTCCGACTGTCAGCCCGGCGATAGCGTCCATTGCCGAGAGGCCCAGCCCCTCGATGCCGACGCTGTCTGTGGATGAAATACCTTGCAGGCAGAGCGGTTGTGGATAAGCCTGCAGACGCAGGGTGCCGCCTAACAAGCTTTCCAAGCGGACCGGTGCTTGTGGATGCCCGACCGTCAGCAACAGCCAGTCCACCGCATGCCGATGGCCACCGCCTGTGGATAGCACATACCCGCCCCAATCCGTGTGTTCGATGTTATCCACAGACTTGGCGACGTGAGTGACTGTCACCTGCTCGGGCAACACCTTGACGACCTCTTCATAGGTCCAGGCCAGGTATTCACCCAGCCACTGACGGGGCAGGAATTCGTTGGGCTGCACCACCCTCGCAGGCTTGAAACGCAGGCACCACTCGTAAAAATTCGGCCCTTGGCGACCACTGAATCCGCCCAGCGCTGCCTGATCGGGAAACATGGAAATCTGCGAAGCCACCGTGTTGAGCATCAGGTATTCGGGCTGCTCCACCGAATGCAGCCCCGGCCCCGGCCGATGGGGGTCGAACACGCTGATCTCGATACGGCGGGAAGTCTGTTCCGCCAGCGCACACAGCCGTTCGAGCACCGTAAGGCCGCGGGATCCGCAACCGACGATGCCAATTCTGATAGCAGGTTTTTCGCCTGTTTTATCCACAGGCCGTTTTTCAACAAACACGTCATCCAGGCGCAGCGCGGTGATCAGTTCCATCTGAGGGTTTCTCCGAAGAACGAATCGATACCCACCGCTCGCGACTCGGCAAGTGCGGTGTCGACGATGAACTTGCTCAAGGCCAGGTCCAGCACGCCCAGGCCGAACGGCGAGAAGATCGAAGCCTTGCCCGGATCCAGCTTGACCTTACCGCGGATCAGCCCTGCCAGCGTGCCGTTCATGAAATCGCGGCTGCCGGTCAACTGTTCGGCCAGATGCGGCGAGGTGTTGGCCTTCATGCAGTGCTCAATGTCGTCACACAGGTTGTTGGACGCCAGCAGCAACTGCGGGGCAATGTCCCGCAGGGAGATGTTCAACACCACCTGACCAGGGCCAAAGCTCATCGGTGGTTTCACATAGGGCTCGCCCGCCGTTGTGGCGAAAATCACCAGATCTGCGACCAACGCCTCGTCCAGCGAGCCAGCGCGGGCTGTGCATAAGTCAGTCTGTTCGATGTAGCCGGTAAGCGCCTGGGTCGATCCCTCGTCGAAATCGTGGACCACTGCATTACCAATTTCCCAACCCTCCACCGCCAGCATCCGCGCGATATTGCGGGCGATCACCCCGGCACCTATGAATCCTACCGTTGCGGCCTTACGGGACTGACCATTGAGCCAGTAGGCGCCTGACACCGCCGACGCCGCTGTTCTTACAGCGCTGATCTGCGCACCCTCAAGGCAGGCATAGGGGTAGCCGGTATCGCGATGATTGAGGATGACCACTGCCGAAGCACGGGGTTTGTGCTGCGCGACGTTGCCGGGAAAGCTGGAAATCCATTTGATTCCGGCCACTGCCTCTTCACCTTCCAGCGATGCGGGCAACGCGATGATGCGGTTGGCGGGCTGCTGTGGAAAACGCAGGAAGTAGCTGTCGGGGTTGAGGGTCTGACCGTCGTGATGTCGCAGGTACACCTGCTCGACGCGGGCGACCATGGTGTGGGCATGAGTGTCGAGGATGTCCTTGATGACCGCGCCCGGGATGACATGAAAATCAGACATTCAGCGCCTCCCCTTCAAAGGTGTGCACGTAGTTTTTCAGGTAACGGCCAATAGGCTGCGAACTCAGGGCGGCTAGCTCCACGCGACCGAATTTCTGCATCACCCACTCGTCGTTGTAGATGGTCTCCAGATAGCGCTCGCCGGCGTCCGGGGAGATCGCGACCACCACCGCATCCTTGGGAATCCCCAGCGACGGCGCAGCCAGGCCGGCCACCACGGTACCGGTAGAGCCGCCTGCCAGGACGCCGTTGGACTTGGCCAGCCAGCGGCACATGGCAACCGTGGCGCGCTCGTCCACGACTTGCTGTTTGTGCAGATGACTGGCGCGAAAGATTGGCGGCATCTGGCTCGACCCCAGCCCCGGAATGAAGCGGTTGCCCGGCGCCTGGCCAAAGGTCACGGAGCCTGCGCTGTCTACCGCGATGATCTTGGTGCGGGGCGAATGCTTGCGGAAATACTGCACACAGCCCATCAACGTGCCTGTAGTCCCAGCCCCCACTACCAGGTAGTCCAGGGCTGGAAAGGCGATGTGAATCGACCGCGCGGTGGTCTGTTCGTGGGTCAGCGCATTGGCCGGGTTGCTGTACTGATTGAGCCACAGGTAGCGCGGATCACGGCTGACAGTGTCGCGGATATAGCGAATCCGGGTGCCCAGATAGCCGTCGTTGTCATCACGTTCGGTAACGATCACGATTTGCGCACCGAAAGCCTCCATCATCTTGATGTTGTGCAGGTTGGTGTTCGGGTCCACCACGCAGCAAAACTTGTAGCCGCGCTCGGCACAGATCATCGCCAGCGCCACGCCGAGGTTGCCGGACGACGACTCGATCAGTACGGTGTCCTTGTGGATAAGTCGCCGCTCAGCGTAGGAATCGATCAAGCCGATGGCGGTTTTCATCTTGATCGAGCCGGCCGGGTTGCAGGACTCGAGCTTCAAATGCAGATTCTCAAAGCCCAGCCCCTTTAGACGTACGAAGTTCGAGTCGCCGACGATATGCGAGATGAAGTTCATGGGCGTGCCTCGGCGCGGGCCGGTTTCGGCATCCTTGGGTGAGCGACGACGGGCGCCAGTTGCCGGGGTTGTGTCGCAAGCAGGGCGTCGGTCAACTGCTGGGCGCGCAATGCGACCATGGAAAAGGACTGTGCATCGCTGATGCCGTGGGTTTTTTCCGACGTGCCGTTGGCCAGAATCTGTACACCTTCGCTGTGTTGCAGGCTCACGCGGTACTGCCGATCCACGGCCAGGCTGCCGTCTTCATCGCGTATCAGCCAAGGCTGGAGCAACGTCAGCAGAGGTGGGACGGCCAGTTGCTCGTAGCCGGTGCCCAGCACAATGCCATCGACATACAGCGTGCTCTCAAGCCCGGTATTGCTGTCACGCAGCACCACCGAATAGGCATCGCCAACCTTTTCCACAGACATCACAGTCGACCAGGTGTGCAGGTTCAGGCGCTGATGCCCGCTGACCTCGCCTTCGTACATGAAGGAGTACAACGCCTGACTCTCGTCAGCGTCGATGCCCGCGTAGTTGGTCGAACGAATCTCATCGAACACCTTGCTGCGGCGTGCCGGTTCCAGTTGATGGAAGTAGTCGACCTGCTCGGGCAGGAAGGCCATGTTGGGAAACTGACCCAATTGGCCGACCCGGAAACCAACGCCGCGATGCACCGAATGCACCTGCGTGGTAGGCGCCGCGCCCAGCAGATGCGCGACCGCCTCCCCTGCGCTTTGCCCCGACCCCAGCACCAGCCAACGCTGGGCAATGGGCCCGCCGCCCAGATGGATGTTCTTCAGGTACTGCGAGGTGTGAAACACCCGGCCGCCCAGGTGAGCGCTGAATGCCTCGGGAATTCGCGGCAGGCTGCCGTGGGAAAGCACCAGGCGCGTTGTGCGATAGGTACCTTGGGCCGTCACGACATCGACTGCCCGCAAGATGCCTTTTTCAGCCACCGGCAGCACATCCAGCACGCCCTCGTCGTAGGCAACGTAGTCTTTGAGCTGCGCCGCGACCCAACCGATGTAGTCGGACCATTCCACGCGGCTTGCAGGACGTCCCAGCAAGCCAAATTTGTACAGGCGCCCCTTCTCTTTCAGGTACATGGCGAAGGAGAACCGGCTGCGCGGGTTGCGTGGGGTCACCAGGTCGCGGAACACATGGTGATTGATGTCGGTGCCCGAAAGCAGAAACGCGCCGTGCCAGGTTGAATCGCGCCCCCTCTCGAAAAACCGCACCTTGGCGAACGGTTTCTTGCCGTTGTCCTCGGCCTCATCTTCCAATGCACAGGCCAGGGCGATACCGGCTGGGCCGAAACCCACCGAAACGACGTCCAGTTCCTGGCGAAGTCCCTCGTTTTCAAACTGATTCATGATGGTTCTTCCTGAAATGTTCAAAGACTTGGCGAGCCGCTCGTGGCCCGATTCAACTCAACAGACGTCGCTCATGGACGCGCTGGCCTTCATAGACCCACAGCGAAACCCGGGCGTGATCGTTTTCCCCATTACTGAAACTGATGAGCCCTGCAGGCGTGGTGAATTGATCGAAACGCAGTGCATTGAGCAGGCTGCGGCGCTGGCCGGCGGCCAGGTCGATCAGCGAAAACGCCGCCAGGGTCTCGATGGCATAAACAGGCGCCTGCTCCCCATAGATGCGTTGGTAGGCAAGGTCCACCGACTGCGCTTCGGGCAGGTCGCTCGCCACCGGAAAACTCACGGCATACACCGTGCCGGTGCGCTCAAGGCCCGCCACTAGCGCAGGTGATGCCGCGTCGTCGGTGAAAAACAGCGGTAATCCACAGCCGGCAGCACGGTTTTCCACAAGGAACTGGCGGCTGGCTTTCAGGCGTCCACAGAACACCACTGCGTCGGCATGGGAAATGTCCTGCACGATCTGCACTGTGGATAAGTTATCAGACGCACTCCTCACCTCTTGCAGTTGTCGCTGGCCGTGCAGGCTGGGATCGGCGAACAGGGCCAAGCTGCGTAATCCCTGGGCTTGGGCAAACGCCAGCAAACGTCTGGCCAGCACTCGGTCCGAGGCGCAGATGCGAAAGGTGGTGCTGCCGTCCTCAGTCAACGCCGCGCAGGTCGATGCAGGCAGGATCAGCGGAATCTGCGCCTGTGCATAAGTTTCCACCACTGCCGCAGCGGATTCGGAAGCGAAGTGGCCGATCACCGCATCGACGCCCGCTTCGATGAACCGCTCTGCTGCCGCCCGCCCTCCGGCTGCGTTGGCCCCGTCGTCGAAGTAGATGTGCCGTGCACGGCGAACATTGCCGAACAAATGACTAGAGAGGTAAACCCCACGTAAAAAGCTGCGGGCGTGCAATGTGGTGCCGACGTCCAGCGCCGCGCAGATACCCAGACGCATCATGACAGGGCCACCTCGGCGAACCGCGATGGGCAGAATGCTTCCATGATCGAGCGATGCTCGGAGCCGAGCGTAATGCCTGCCATCAGTCCGCCCAGCTCGGAGGCGAGCAGTTCGGCGACCCGTGGCGCCATCTTGAAGCCGATCCCACAGAAGCCGGTCGCAAGGTACAGGTGGCTGTGGCTCGAAATACGGCCGATCAGCGGGCGACCGTCTTCGGTGTAGGCATCCGCAGCTATTTGAGTCGCAATCGGCAGGGTGTGCCGAGGGTCATACCCGAGTCTGGCGATGCGCTCGACGACATCCTGTTCATTGTCCAGCACAGACATGTTGAGCTGTTCAACGCGAGCGGCCCGATGACGACGCTGTCCGCCGACCTGCATCAGGTTGCGCCCCAACGGAAGCAGGTAGGTGTTCAGGTGATGAGCGATCACTGGCATGCTCGGTGCCTGATCGCAGCTGAGCCTGGTATAGGGAATAGTGCGGGCGTGCACGGCACCGCGCGGTCTGGAAACCGGACTGCCAGCACCACAGGCGTCAACGACCCAAGTCGCTTGCAAGCGCAGTTTGCCGGCGTTCACCTGGACCGCACCGTCCAGTTCCACACAGTTATCCACAGCCAACTGATCCAGGAACGTAGCATTGCTGCGCACGTACTGGCACAAGCTGGACACCGCGATCCGCGCATCGACCATGCCGGCGTTGCGTTCGATCAGCAGGCATTCGTCCGGGCAGAAAGCGCAGAACCGCCCGTTGTCCAGCGCGCTCACCGAAGCATGCATCTCAACGCTTTGCGATCCTTCGCTGCCCACCGCATCCAGGTATTTGGCGCACACCTCGGCACTGCCGATGTAGGCGACACCCGAACGCTTGAGGGCCCCCTCGAACAGCGTGTTGACGATCCCGGTGGTGGCGTAATTGGCCCCACGGCTGGTCAGCGGCCGCAGCACGGGGTCCAGTTCCAGGCTACGCACAATGCCCCCGGTGTCCCGGGTCGCGCCCTGGCCACCGCCGATACCCTTTTCGATCAGTGCAACATCCAGGCCGTTTTCGACCAGGGCGGCGGCTATCGAAGCCCCCATCACGCCGGCGCCGATCACGATCACATCGAAAGAGGTTTTCATCAGTGTGCCTCCACGATCAAATTTCGTATTCGACAGCGCTGACGTACACCAGCTGATGAAATACCTCGTTCTCGGTGAAGCGGCAGTAGCGCAGGATTTGCTTGGCAAGGTCAGGGAAAACCGGCGCGCCGATGGCACCGATCAACGCCATGTATGGCAGGATCCGCTTGCCCAGCAATTGCCGGTCGCGGGCCGCGTTGATGATGTCCGACAGCAGCACCGCCAGGCCTTTCATGGTGAAGTGGTCCACAGACGTCACGTCGAACCAGCGGGCGACCAGGATCTTGATCGCCGCGGCGTCGGCCGAGGTCACTTTCAGGTTGTCGCCGTCGACGCGCTCGCGTTCGGCCTGGGCGGCCAGCTTGACCAGCACTTCGTTGAAAATCTCTTCGCGCCAGGTGGCGAATTTCTCAACGTCGAAATCGTCGGTGTCCTGCTCGGGTGCGATCAGCGCGAGATAGAACCGGGCGCTGTCGGTGCAGGCGTCGGCGACCAGATCCCGCGCCCAGATCGCATAGTTGCGGCTGGTAGAGAGGTTCTTGCCGTTCAGGGTCAGGAACTGATTGGTGTAGAACGTCTGGCGCATGCGATAGCCGTGCATGGTCTGCAGCAACGACGGGTAGACCATCATGTGGCTGAAGGCGCAGTCGTAACCCAGGAAATGTACGAGCCGACCCTTGCCTGAGCGGCAATACTCGTCGTATTCCCAGGGCGCGTGCTTGTGCTCGTTCAGGTACTCGCGAAACGCTCCCAGATACCCCGACAGCCCCATGACCCAAGTGTGAATGCGCCGGCTGCCGTCCGGCTTGAGATCCAGGCCGCCGTCATGTGGACGGGTGATGCCCCAGTCCACCGGGCCGAGCTCGAATTCCTCGTTGAGAAAGCGGCGAATAAACGGGCGCAACGGCGTGTGCTCGAAGCTGTTTTTCAGGTGGCTGCGGAAGTTGGACAACGCCAGGAACTCACGCTCCACCGGCCTCCAGATCATGGCCGCCGAACACAGCTTGCAGCGGAAATTGCTCATCTTGGAGGCATTGGGCGTGTGTGCGCACTCCTCGCACTGGCTGGCGTCGGAATCCGAACCGCAGTGATCGCAATTGCCCCGGCCAAAGGCTTCGTAACCCCACTTGTCGCAGTGTTCGCAGTAGGGTTCCAGGCTGACTTTCTTGTAAATGGCACCCGCCTTCACGGCATGCTCGTACATCTCATCAACGGCTTTCTTGAAGTAGTTGTTGCGGTACGGGCGCATCCAGAAGTCGACCTCGATCCCCATTTTCTTCAGGGTTTCGTTGATCTTGTCGGTGTTTTCCAGCGCCAGCTCCTGAGGCTCGCGATCCAGTTCGATGCCCCGGCGCAGCATGTAGGACTGGTAATCATCGGAGTACGAGACCAGCGTGCAGTCATGCCCGCGCTGGCGCTGGGCACGGGTGTAGATGTCTGCCGCCAGGAAAGGGCCGGCCATGTGGCCGATGTGCAAATCGCCATTGGGGGTTGGCGGCGTGATGGTGACCAGGAGCTTGCCCATTACGAAGCCCTCTGCCCGGACACATCGTGAATCGGCGCCTTCTGCATGGCGAACTCATTCAAGGCCAGGGCTTGCTGGGCATCTTCATCGAGGAAACGGTTGGCCGAATCACGGTCCCACCAGACCACGTAGAAGTGAAAGTCTTCGTCGCTGTCGTTCACCACGTAGTGGTCGGTGTGTTTGGGGATGGCGGCGATATCGCCCATGGTGAAGGGGTAGGTCTGATCGCCGACCACCAGCGTTGCACTGCCCTTGATGCCGATAAAGAATTCCTGATCGATCTGGGTGTGCGACAGCGACTGAGTGTGCGGGCGAACGACGCACCAGCCACCACCGATTGGCGTTGGATAACCGCTCCAGGGCAAGAGCCTGGACCCGTCCAGATCATATTCATGGACCAGTGTGTCCCAGGCCATGGGACGAAAGATTTGGAAGTCAGTCATGAAGTTCTCCTTAACCCCGCAGCCTCGCTGCGCGTTGTTTTATCGGCGCCAATCGGTGCGCAATAACGCCGTTGAGTAGGGGGATAAGCTGAAGAAAATCGAGGAAGGGAGCAAACAAGAAATATGCAATTGGCAGTTAAGTCTGGCTTAACTCAACTTTGCTTAATCATTAACGTATCTGGTATTGAGGCCCGGATTTATTGTTCGGCGTTGTATTTATCAACACTGAAGCAGGACTTAACTGTCGCGATAAACAACACTCTGTACCAGCACGGCTTGCCGTGCTGCTACGTGCATCTTCACCGGGTAGTGAATTCCCGCTGGCTGGCGATCGCCTGGGAGACCAGCCAGTCGCGGAACTGACGGCTGGATTTGGGCAGGATCGCGGTCTCATCGTAGACCAGGTAATACGCGATCGGCGTGTCGATCGTCGCGCGAAACGGCACCACCAATCGCCCTGAAGCAAGCTCCTCGCGAATCAGCGAGCGACGCACCAGCGCAATGCCCATCCCGGCCAGCGCCGCTTCGATCACCCCGTTGGAATCCACGAAAACCGAGCCACGATGCACCGCTGCTTCACCGTCCTCGATCCCCACCGCCCGCAGCCACAATGCCCAGTCTTCACGATGTTCATCGTGCAGCAGGTTGTAATTCGTAAGATCGATGGGTGAAGACAGATAGCGCGTGTCCGGCAGCAGGCTGGGACTGCAGACCGGCTGCAGACGGTCGTTGATCAGCATTTCCACCTCAAGCCCCGGATAGCGCCCAAGGCCATGGCGCACCGCGAAATCGACGCCATCGCCCAGCAAGTCCACCAGGCGGTTGGTGGTGCTGATAAGCACTTCGATGCCCGGGCACTGTGCGTGAAAGTCCGGCAGGCGCGGCAACAGCCACTGCATGGCAAAGCCACTGGTGCAACTGACCGTGATGGTGTTGGGGCCGTTGTCGCTCATGAGCCGCTGAGTCGCATCGCTGATCTGGCCCAGCGCCGGGCGCACTGCACGCAGGTAGATCTTGCCTTCGGCGGTCAGTTCCAGGCGCTTGGTGTTGCGGATGAACAGGGTGACGCCGACCGCTTTTTCCAGCTTGGCGATCTGCTGGCTGATCGCTGCAGGAGTGACAAACAACTCCCCCGCCGCAGCTTTCATGCTCGCGTGACGCCCCGTCGCTTCAAAGCAGAGTAATGCGTACAGGGGCGGGAATTTCATGCAGGTCCTTGAGTTAAGAAAATCTAATGTGCTTAAGAAAAGCTCGCTTGAGCACGGCTCCAGACACTGCTCAAATCATCACACCTCGACTCGACAAGCGTCAATCGACAAGTTTCCGGTCGCGTTTTCAATGTTGTAAAACAGGAAGGAAATGTCATGAGACCATCTGATTATGTTCGGTTACTTCTCCTCGCAGCGATCTGGGGAGCAAGTTTTCTGTTCATGCGGGTGGCCGCGCCGGTATTAGGCGCATTACCGACTGCATTCTTCCGAGTATTACTCGGCGCCATTGGCTTATTGGTGATTCTGGCGATCCTCAATACTCGCCATGACTTCCAGGGTAAGCTCAGGGCAACGATGGTATTGGGCGTTATCAACTCCGGTATCCCGTTTCTGATGTACAGCATGGCCGCATTGATGTTGCCCGCCGGTTATTCGGCCATTCTCAACGCAACGACCCCTTTGATGGGGGTGTTGATCGGTTCGATGTTCTTCAACGACTCGCTGACGCCGAAGAAAATGGCCGGCGTGTTCATCGGCTTGCTGGGGATAACCCTCTTGACCACCACAGGCCCCGTCACGTTCACCAGCACAGTTGTAATGGGCGCGCTGGCGTGTTTGGTCGCCACCAGTTGCTACGGCGCAGCCGGTTTTCTGACCCGGCAATGGATCGCCGATCAGGGTGGCCTGGACGCAAAACTGGTGGCCTTCGGCAGCCAGGTCGGTGCAACCCTGTTCCTCGCACCGTTCTTCGCTATCTCCACCACCGTCAGCCCACCTGCCAGTTGGGGCGACTCAACCGTCTGGCTGTCACTGGCGGCCGTAGGTTTTATCTGCACCGCCTGTGCATACATTCTCTACTTCCGGCTCATCGCCGACATCGGCCCGGTTCGTTCGCTCACCGTAACCTTCCTGATTCCCCCCTTCGGTGTGCTCTGGGGCGTGTTGTTCCTCAATGAAACCCTCTCGGCTGGTCACCTGTACGGCGGAGGGCTGATCTGCCTTGCGGTTTGGTTCGTCCTCAGCAAGAGCAAACCCAAGCCGGTGGTTGAAGCCCAGGACACCCCTGCTACAAGCTGATTCAAAGGTTATCCACAGAGAACAATGGTTTGCTGGCTGTAGCAACCGGGCGGAGTACGCACGATGAGTAGAGCTATCCCCTTGATAGCCCTTCGCACCTTCGTGGAAGTGTGCAAGGTCGGCAGCATGAAGCGCGCAGCGGATCATCTGTGCGTATCGCCTGCGGCCATCAGCCAGCAGATCAAGGGCCTTGAAGACCAGATTGGCAAGCGCCTGTTCGAACGCGACGCCAAAGGCATCCAGCTCACCGCCAGCGGCCGCACGCTGTACGACGAACTGAGCGGCACCTTTGATGTGATCGAAAAGGCTTGGTCAGGCGCCGCCCTCAAACAACCCCGGCAGACCCGGTTGGCCATCAGCACCACCTCCACCATCGCCAGCTCCTGGCTGATCCCGGCATTGGGCAGCTTCAAGGAACGCTGCCCGACCATCGAAATCTCGATCCAGATTTGCAATGGCCTCTCCGATCTCAAGCACGGCCATGTGGATATCTCGATCCAGCGGGAAATGGCCGCTAGCCCGGACAACCACGCCACCCGCCTGTGGTCTTCGTACCTGATCCCGGTGTGCAGCCCCGACCTGCTGGCCAAGCAACGCAGCATCGAAAGCCCGCAAGACTGCCTGACTTATCCACTGCTGCAGGATACCGAGCGCAACTACTGGAAGGTGTGGATGAATGCCTTCGGAATGGGCAACCGCAAAATGATCCAGGGCTCCAGCTACGGCGACGAATCCCTGTTGATAAGTGCTGCCTGTGCAGGCCAGGGCATTGCTTTGGTGAACAGCGTCTTCGCCTCCGAAGCTCTGCAATCACGTCGGCTGGTGCAAGTCACCCACGCGACCTCGGAGCTCAAGTTCGACTACTTCGTGTACTGCGCCAAGGAGCGGCGGGAGGAATGGGCGATTGTGGAGTTCATGAAATGGGCGGTGCAGCAGGCTGACAAATCAGCCAGAGGCACAGCGCTTGAGGTGGATGCGGCTTAACCCTCGACAGTTATCCACAGGCAGGACGACACCCCTCAATCGTTCTCCCTGCCCTACCCTTCGATTATTTTTCCAGGTGCACCAGTGGTTTTCCCTTGTCGACGACATAGGTCGCGAGCTCGGAGCCCTTCGTCGTCCCGACGTTCTTCGCCACATGCGCCACTCCTGGCGGGATGTACAAGGAATCCCCGGATCTGAGCGTCACCGTCGGCTGCCCGTCGAGCTGGTACTCAAACGTGCCGTTGATGACGTAGGCCACTTCAACGCCAGGATGGGAATGTTTCGGGGCCGCGACGCCAGGTGCGAAGTCCACGCGAACCTGAATGATCTCGGTATTTTTGTCACCCAGGTCGCGCTTCACCAAGTCCGTGCGCTCGAGGCCTGTCTGCCAACTGTTCGCAGGCGCCGTCCCGTGGTCGGTGGTGTCCTGCGCGTGGGCCAGGGTCGCAAATGCACTGAGTGCGAAAGCGGCAACCAGGGCGGAACCTGTAAAAGCCTGCGGCTTGCGTGTCTTGAAATGGGGCATCGAGTTTCTCCAGTGGGCGCATGGCGAAGTCCCGCGAGGTGCGGCTTGCTGCGGGGACCATTTGATGCCGCCGATGTATAGGCAATGTTTCGAAGCAGGCCAGGTTTTGTATCCGAAGTTGGGAGGCGCCCCGATGGATACAGTGGGACGCAGAACAGAGGTGCATAGAATGCGGGATGACTCACACAGAATATGGCGCGGCCCAACTGAGAGCGGGTGAAGTCCAGCAGGTCCGCGACAATCTGAGTGGCGCGTTTCACGCTGGCGTAGATCCGTGACGAAATCTTCGTGGCGCGCGCCCAGATCATCCGTGCGCAGCAGCACATCGGCGCCCAAGAGAATCGCGCTCAACGGCGTGCGCAGGTCGTGACCAAGAATGTCCAGAAAGATATTTCGGGCCCCCTGAACCGCAGTGGTATAGCTCGAGATGGATTCAGCCAGCGCCTGGTCGATGGCCTCATTGAACCGGATCATGTCCTCGATTTCGAAGGACGTCCCGTTACTCACCTCCTTCATCCAGTGGCTGATAACGCTCGCGCGCAACGCCCGAAACTCCGAAACCACCTGATCGATGGAGAACCCCGACATCAGCCGGGTAATCGCATGGGACGTGGCTGCGGACGTCTGCACGACAGGCCTGTGGCCCTGAGACTTGTCGAGTTGTTGCTGGGGAGTTTGATGAGTACTCAGGTCAGCGGAAATGGAGCGAAGCATCAACTCCGCATGGTCGCGCAAGGCTTCGGTATCGAGTGGCTTGCCGTCGGTATGCATCGTTCGGGCAAAATCTTCCCATTCTTGAACGATGGGTTCGATGTGCTCAATCAGAAAGCCGGAAAGGCGCATAGCCATTCGATCCTGATGGATGAAGCGCGCACAGCGCGGCACTCCGAGCGATGAGTAAAGCACCAATACGGCGCCGACAGGGAATTACCGGACGCAGCGCAGGTGTGGGGCGGGGTTGGGGGGACTGTCGCAGGTCTGCTTATTCGCGACCTGCGACAGGTTTAGCTTTCAGAAACCACACTACGCCAGCTGTGGATAACTTATTCCACCGTTACAGACTTGGCGAGGTTGCGCGGCTGATCCACGTCCGTCCCTTTGAGCACTGCCACGTAGTACGACAGCAACTGCAGCGGGATGGTGTACAGGATCGGCGTCAGCGCATCGATGATGTGCGGCATCGCGATGACATGGGTGCCTTCGCCGCTGTTCAGGCCGGCTTGCTCGTCGGCGAAGACGACCAGTTCACCGCCACGGGCGCGGACTTCCTGCAGGTTGGATTTGAGTTTTTCAAGCAGTTCGTTGTTGGGCGCAACGGTGACCACCGGCATGTCGCTGTCCACCAGCGCCAGAGGGCCGTGTTTCAGCTCGCCGGCTGGGTAGGCTTCGGCGTGGATGTAGGAAATCTCCTTGAGTTTCAAGGCCCCTTCCATCGCCACCGGGAACTGTGCGCCACGACCCAGGAACAGGGTGTGGTTCTTTTCGGAGAACAGTTCAGCGACCTTTTCCACAGTGCCGTCCATTGCCAGTGCTTCGCCCAGGCGGGTCGGCAGGCGGCGCAGTTCTTCGACCAGCTCGGCTTCGACACCTTCGGCCAGCGTGCCTTGGACCTGGCCCAGCGACAGGGTCAGGAGCATGAGGGCTACCAGCTGGGTGGTGAAGGCCTTGGTCGAAGCAACGCCGATTTCCGGGCCGGCCTGTGTGAGCAGGGTCAGGTCGGATTCGCGCACCAGCGAGCTGATGCTGACGTTGCAGATGGCAAGGCTGGCCAGGAAGCCCAGCTCTTTGGCATTGCGCAGCGCCGCCAGGGTGTCGGCGGTTTCACCGGATTGCGAGATCGAGACAAACAAGGTGTCTGGCTGGACCACGACCTTGCGGTAGCGGAATTCGCTGGCAACCTCGACCTGGCACGGAATGCCCGCCAGGCCTTCCAGCCAGTAACGCGCGACCATACCGGCGTGATAGCTGGTGCCGCAGGCGACGATCTGCACGTTACGCACCTTGGCAAACAGTTCGGCGGCCTGTGGGCCGAAGGCCTGCACCAGCACCTGGTGTGGGCCGAGGCGGTTTTCCAGGGTGCGCTGTACGACCTTGGGCTGCTCGTGAATTTCCTTGAGCATGAAGTGGCGGAACTCGCCCTTGTCGGCGGCTTCGGCGCCTTCGCGGTATTGCACGATCTCTCGCTCGACCGGCACACCGGCGGCGGTCCAGATCTGTACGCTGTCGCGACGGATCTCGGCGATATCGCCTTCTTCCAGGTACATGAAGCGGTCGGTGACCTGACGCAGCGCCAGTTGGTCCGATGCCAGGAAGTTCTCGCCCAGGCCGAGGCCCACCACCAGCGGGCTGCCGCTGCGGGCTGCAACCAGACGGTCAGGTTGACGTGCGCTGATAACAGCCAGGCCGTAGGCGCCATGCAGTTCCTTGACGGTGGCTTTGAGCGCCATGGTCAGGTCTGGCGTGTCCTGGAGCTTGTGATGCAGCAGGTGGACGATGACTTCGGTATCGGTGTCAGAGGTAAACAGATAACCCAGCCCCTTCAGGCGCTCGCGCAGTGGTTCGTGGTTCTCGATGATGCCGTTGTGGACAACCGCCAGTTCACCGCTGGAAAAGTGCGGGTGTGCGTTGTGCTCCAACGGCGCGCCGTGGGTCGCCCAACGGGTATGGGCGATACCCAGGCGGCCAGCCAGCGGCTCGCCGGCCAGCGATTGCTCCAGCTCGTTGACCTTGCCCACGCGGCGGCGGCGCTCAAGGACACCCGCGTTGCTGAAAAGCGCCACACCAGCGCTATCGTAGCCGCGGTATTCGAGGCGCTTGAGGCCTTCGAGCAGGATGGCAGTGACATTACGTTCAGCGACGGCGCCGACAATTCCACACATGGTCTTCTCCTAGGAAACGGCGGCGCAGATCAAAGTGACGCCGCGGGCCTGAATTTGTTCGCGTGCCTCCTGAGGCAGGCGATCATCGGTAATTAGGGTGTGGACGCTGCCCCACGGCAGTTCCAGATTCGGAATCTTGCGGCCGACCTTGTCGGCTTCCACCATCACGATCACCTCGCGGGCGACTTCAGCCATGACACGGCTAAGACCCAGCAACTCGTTGAAGGTCGTGGTCCCACGCGTCAGATCGATGCCGTCAGCACCGATGAAAAGCTGATCGAAGTCGTAGGACCGCAGTACCTGTTCGGCGACCTGCCCCTGAAACGACTCGGAATGAGGGTCCCACGTGCCTCCGGTCATCAGCAGCACCGGCTCGTGCTCCAGCTCGCCCAGCGCGTTGGCGACATTGAGGGAGTTGGTCATCACCACTAGGCCGGGCTGCAAACCCAACTGAGGGATCATCGCGGCGGTGGTGCTGCCGCTGTCGATGATGATCCTCGCGTGCTCGCGAATCCTGGCCACGGCTGCGCGTGCGATGGCTTGTTTGTATTTGGACACGGTTAGACCGGGTTCGCCTATCAACTCTTGCGGCATCGGCACAGCGCCGCCATAGCGACGTAGCAGCAGGCCGTTGCTTTCGAGGGCGGCCAGATCCTTGCGAACCGTAACTTCGGAGGTTTCAAAACGCTTGGCCAAAGCGTCGACACTCACCTCGCCCTGCTCGTTGAGCAAGGTCAGGATGTTATGGCGACGTTGGGGGGTATTTCGTTTCGACATTTTCGCGCTTAAGTTTCGTTTCGAAAGATAATGACGCGAATAGAAACCTATCGAAAGATTTTCGTCAAGGGGAAGAAGCATTCAATATGGAGCCGCAGGGCTGAACATGGCCTGAACATCCGAAAATGAACAGGCCGGCTATCGCTGTGGATAACTTCAGTTCTTCTTGATCTTGACGGGACGTTTCCAGCCATCGATGTTGCGCTGGCGGGCGCGAGCAACGGCAAGCTGCTCCGGAGCAACGTCCTGATTGACGGTGGAGCCCGCTGCGGTGGTGGCTCCGGTAGAGATATTCACAGGGGCGACCAGCGAGTTGTTCGACCCGATGAACACGTCCTCACCCAGCACCGTCTTGTGCTTGTTCGCACCATCGTAGTTACAGGTGATGGTGCCTGCGCCAATGTTGCTGCGCGCGCCGATGACCGCATCACCCAGGTAGGTCAGGTGACCCGCCTTGGCGCCCTCGCCCAGGTGCGCATTCTTCAATTCGACGAAGTTACCTACATGGGCGCGCGCTTCCAGCACGCTGCCAGGACGCAGACGGGCGAACGGGCCGGCATCGGCAGCTTCCCCGACGATGGCGCCCTCCAGGTGACTGTTGGCCTTGATGATCGCGCCCTTGCGCAGGGTGCTGTCCTTGATGACGCAGTTCGGGCCGATGCAAACGTCGTCCTCGATGACGACTGTGCCTTCGAGGATCACGTTGATGTCGATCAGCACATCGCGACCGACCGTGACCTCTCCACGCACATCGAAACGGGACGGGTCGCGCAGGGTGACGCCCTGAGCCATCAGGCGGTTGGCAGCACGCAACTGATAATGACGCTCAAGCTCGGCGAGCTGCTTGCGGTCATTGGCGCCCTGCACTTCCATGGCGTCCAGCGGTTGCGCCGTGGCGACGGTCAGGCCATCGCTGACGGCCATGGCGATCACGTCGGTGAGGTAATACTCGCCTTGGGCGTTGTTGTTGGACAGGCGCCCCAGCCAGTCGGCCAGACGCTTGCCGGGCACCGCCAGAATGCCGGTGTTGCCTTCCTTGATGGCTTTCTCTGCCTCGGTGGCGTCCTTATGCTCGACGATGGCACTGACGCGATTCTGCGCATCCCGCACGATGCGGCCGTAGCCGGTCGGATCGTTCAGGTTGACCGTCAGCAGGCCCAGTTGCTGGTCGTTCACCAGGGTCAACAGGCGATTGAGGGTCTCGACCTCGATCAGGGGCACGTCACCGTAGAGGATCAACACGGTATCGGCGTTCAGCGCAGGCACTGCCTGTGCGACCGCGTGGCCGGTGCCTAGCTGCTTGTCTTGCAGAACGAAGTTCAGATCATCGGCCGCCAGCTGCTCACGGACCCGATCAGCGCCGTGACCGATCACCACCTGGATGCTCTGCGGGGACAGTTGACGCGCGCTGTGGATAACATGCCCCAGCATGGAGTTGCCAGCGACAGGGTGCAGGACCTTGGGCAAGGCCGAGCGCATGCGGGTGCCTTGGCCGGCGGCAAGAATGACGATATCGAGAGACATGAAGAGATTCCAGACGAGCGCAGCCAAGGCCGAGCGGGTGATACAAAAAGAAGGGGCAGATTTGCCAACGCTTGAAAAAGAAAAAGGGTAGCCGAGGCTACCCTTTTACTCAATCACGCATGAGAAGCGCCGGCCTTAGCCGCCGAACTTCTTGCGAATTTGCTGAACGGTGCGCAGCTGGGCTGCGGCCTCCGCCAGACGTGCAGCAGCAGATCCGTAGTCGAATTCCGCGCCACGTTCATGCAGTGCTTTCTCGGCAGCCTTGACGGCTTCCTGAGCAGAGGCTTCGTCCAGGTCGGCAGCGCGTTGCACGGTATCGGCAAGCACTTTGACCATGTTCGGTTGAACCTCAAGGAAACCACCTGAGATGTAGAACACCTCGGCTTCTCCACCCTGCTTGATCAGACGGATAGGGCCCGGCTTCAGATCAGTGATCAGCGGCGCGTGACCTGGAGCAATACCGATATCACCCAGGTTACCGTGTGCAATCACCATCTCGACCAGACCGGAGAAAATCTCTCCTTCCGCGCTGACGATATCGCAATGGACTGTCATAGCCATTTGCTTGCCTCAACCTGATTAGCGCCCGTTGCCGGGCGCCTGGATTACAGTTTCTTGGCTTTCTCGATCGCTTCTTCGATGCCGCCGACCATGTAGAACGCTTGTTCTGGCAGATGGTCGTACTCACCGGCGAGGATGCCTTTGAAGCCAGCAATGGTGTCTTTCAGGGAAACGTATTTACCCGAAGCACCGGTGAAGACTTCAGCCACGAAGAACGGCTGCGACAGGAAGCGCTGAATCTTACGAGCGCGGGATACCAACTGCTTGTCGGTTTCCGACAGCTCGTCCATACCCAGGATCGCGATGATGTCTTTCAGCTCTTTGTAGCGCTGCAGAACGTACTGGACGCCGCGAGCGGTGTCGTAGTGGTCCTGTCCGATAACGTTCGGGTCCAGCTGGCGCGAAGTCGAGTCCAGTGGGTCAACCGCTGGGTAGATACCCAGGGAAGCGATGTCACGGGACAGAACGACGGTGGCGTCCAAGTGGGCGAAGGTGGTCGCCGGCGACGGGTCGGTCAAGTCGTCCGCAGGTACGTAAACGGCCTGGATCGAGGTGATCGAACCTTCTTTGGTCGAAGTGATGCGCTCTTGCAGCACGCCCATCTCTTCAGCCAGGGTCGGCTGGTAACCTACTGCAGAAGGCATACGGCCCAGCAGTGCGGATACTTCAGTACCGGCCAGTGTGTAACGGTAGATGTTGTCGACGAACAGCAGAACGTCGTTACCTTCGTCACGGAACTTCTCGGCCATGGTCAGGCCGGTCAGAGCTACGCGCAGACGGTTTCCCGGCGGCTCGTTCATCTGGCCGTATACCAGTGCCACTTTGTCCAGAACGTTGGAGTCCTTCATCTCGTGGTAGAAGTCGTTACCCTCACGAGTACGCTCACCCACACCGGCGAACACGGAATAACCGCTGTGCTCGATGGCGATGTTACGGATCAGTTCCATCATGTTTACGGTCTTGCCGACACCGGCACCACCGAACAGACCGACTTTACCGCCTTTGGCAAACGGGCAGACCAGGTCGATAACCTTGATGCCGGTTTCCAGCAGGTCGTTGCCGCCTGCCTGGTCAGCGAACGAAGGCGCTGGACGGTGAATGCCCCAACGCTCGTCAGCTTCGATCGGGCCAGCTTCGTCGATCGGGTTGCCCAGGACGTCCATGATACGGCCCAGGGTACCTTTACCAACCGGTACGGAGATGGCTGCGCCGCTGTCGATGACGTCCAGACCGCGCTTCAAGCCTTCGGTGGAACCCATCGCAATGGTACGAACTACGCCGTCGCCCAGCTGCTGCTGGACTTCCAGGGTAGTTTCCGCGCCTTGAACTTTCAGCGCGTTGTAGATGCTCGGTACGCTGTCGCGTGGAAATTCCACGTCGATCACGGCGCCGATGATTTGAACGATACGTCCGCTACTCATTAGCTGGATCCTCTGAATATTTGAACCGTTAAACCGCGGCAGCGCCGCCGACGATTTCCGAGATCTCTTGGGTGATCGCTGCCTGACGCGCCTTGTTGTAGATCAGCTGCAAATCGCTGATCAGGTCACCGGCGTTGTCGGTTGCGTTCTTCATCGCGATCATCCGCGCCGCTTGTTCAGCTGCGTTGTTCTCGACCACCGCCTGGTAGACCTGCGACTCCACGTAACGGACCATCAAGCCGTCCAGCAGCTCTTTGGCGTCGGGTTCGTACAGGTAATCCCAGTGGTGCTTGAGTTCTTGATCCTGGGTTGCAACCAACGGAATCAACTGCTCGACCGTAGGCTGCTGAGTCATGGTGTTGATGAACTTGTTGGATACCACGGACAGGCGGTCAATACGGCCCTCCAGGTAGGCATCCAGCATCACCTTGACGCTGCCGATCAAATCGTTGATCGAAGGCTCTTCGCCCAAGTGGCTGATCGCAGCGACGACGTTACCGCCGAAGTTGCGGAAAAACGCCGCACCTTTGCTGCCGACCACGCACAGATCGATCTCTACGCCGTTTTCACGGTTCTTCGCCATGTCCTTGACCAAAGCCTTGAACAGGTTGGTATTCAAGCCACCACACAGACCACGGTCACTGCTTACCACGATATAACCGACGCGCTTTACTTCGCGATCGATCATGAACGGGTGGCGGTATTCCGGGTTAGCGTTGGCAAGATGACCAATCACCTGGCGGATGCGCTCCGCGTAAGGACGGCTAGCAGCCATGCGCATTTGAGCCTTGCGCATTTTGCTGACCGCCACTTTTTCCATGGCGCTGGTGATCTTTTGCGTGCTTTTGATGCTCGCAATCTTGCTGCGAATCTCTTTTGCGCCTGCCATGTAACACCTATCAGGTTAGCAAGCGGGAGCCTCGCGACTCCCGCTGCGGCTTACCAGGTTTGGGTGGCCTTGAACTTCTCGATACCGGCTTTCAGGCCAGAATCGATTTCGTCATTGAAGTCACCCTTCACGTTGATCTTTGCCATCAAATCGGCGTGATCGCGGTTGAAGTAAGCAATCAGCGCTTGTTCGAAGCTGCCGACCTTGGCGATTTCAACGTCGGTCAGGAACCCACGCTCAGCGGCATACAGCGACAGCGACATGTCAGCGATCGACATTGGCGCGTATTGCTTCTGCTTCATCAGCTCGGTAACGCGCTGACCATGCTCAAGTTGCTTGCGGGTCGCTTCGTCCAGGTCAGAAGCGAACTGGGCGAATGCCGCCAGTTCACGG
>Ga0207713_1000191_pt1 | contig 85634 bp, 71 predicted proteins | sample KBSS64metaG_FD_184404 | JGI IMG/M metagenome (GOLD analysis project Ga0207713, IMG submission 184404) | Switchgrass rhizosphere microbial communities from Kellogg Biological Station, Michigan, USA - KBS S6-4 metaG (SPAdes) (version 2) | ecosystem: Host-associated > Plants > Roots > Rhizosphere >...
AGTAAGCCGGTGCATTAATCCGGTGGTTACAAAGTCTTCGGTGGAGCGGTAGTTCAGTCGGTTAGAATACCTGCCTGTCACGCAGGGGGTCGCGGGTTCGAGTCCCGTCCGTTCCGCCACTTATTAAAAGCCCTGAGTTAACGCTCAGGGCTTTTTTCTTGTCTATTGCTTGATTATTGCGAAATTAGCAAAAATCCTCTGCGTTATATGCTCTTTTTCTGAAAGGCTGTTGCCTCGATAATCATCCTCAGTTAACGAACACTATGAATAACGAGGAACGACATGACTATCCCTGCACTTGGTCTGGGCACCTTCCGCCTGCAAGACGACGTTGTAATTGCATCTGTAAAAACGGCACTTGAACTTGGCTACCGTACCGTTGATACGGCACAAATTTATGAAAATGAAGCTGCCGTTGGCCAGGCAATCGAAGAAAGCGGCGTACCGCGTAGCGATCTTTTTATCACCACCAAAATCTGGATTGAGAACCTCAGCAAAGACAAGCTGATCCCAAGCCTGAAAGAGAGCCTGAAGAAACTGCGTACTGACTATGTGGATCTGACTCTGATCCACTGGCCGTCACCGAACGATGCAGTTTCAGTTGAAGAGTTTATGCAGGCGCTGCTTGACGCGAAAAAACAGGGCTTAACTCGTGAAATTGGTATTTCGAATTTCACTATCCCTCTGATGCAAAAAGCGATTGCAGCAGTTGGCGTCGAGAACATTGCGACCAATCAGATCGAATTGTCTCCATACCTGCAAAACCGCAAAGTCGTGGATTGGGCGAAGCAGCACGGTATCCACATTACGTCTTATATGACGCTGGCTTACGGTAAGGCGCTGAAAGATGAGACAGTTGCGCGAATTGCAGATAAACACAATGCGACTGCTGCGCAGGTGATCCTGGCATGGGCGATGGGAGAAGGTTATGCCGTGATCCCTTCTTCAACCAAACGTGAAAACCTGGCCAGCAACCTGTTAGCGCTGGATCTCCAGCTTGATGACGAGGACAAAAAAGCGATCGCAGCACTGGATTGCAACGATCGTTTGGTCAGCCCGGAAGGTTTAGCACCAAACTGGGATTAATATTAACCCACCCTCTGTACCCTAAACCCTCACACAGCTCCTTCGGGAGCTGTTTTTATATGCTCGCTCAGGAAGTCGATAAAGGCGCGAATGCGTGTACTCACCGCTCTGTCGCTGTAATAAACAGCACTAAATGGCATCTCGACCGGCAAGCGTTTATCTGCCATCAGTTCCACAAGCTCGCCGCGTGCAATTTCTTTATTGATCATGTAATCGGACAAACAGGCGATCCCATTTCCTTCGAGGCACAGCTGCTTGAGCGTTTCCCCGCTGTTGGAGGAAATCCCACACGTGATTTCATGGAGCTGTCCATCATGACAGGCCACGGGCCAGGTATTCAGAGAGACGGGTTCTGTAAAGCCGAGACAAAGATGTTGCTTCAACTCTTCAACCGTCTCGGGTTTTCCATGCTCTGCAATGTACTGCGGAGAAGCGATAATTTTTCGGTAGCTAGTGAACAGGGGACGGGCACGTAAGCTCGAGTCCGTTAAGGTTCCCGCTCGAATGGCCACATCGACCTTACGCTCAATCAGATTGATAAACGTTTCAGAAGAGACCAGCGACAGCGTCATCTCCGGATAACGTTCGCGGAAAGGTTTAATCAGCGGCATCAGGAAATGCAGTACAACAGGTGTCGCCGCATCAATACGCAGTAAGCCTCGCGGGGTGCTACGCGTTTCCATAATCTCGGTTTCAGCCGCAGCCATCTCCTGCAGTACAGACTGCACGCGACGGAAATATCGCTCACCTTCTTCCGTCAGGCTCAATTGCCGCGTGGTGCGGTTGAGTAAACTCACACCCAGCTTCATTTCGAGCTTTTTCACCGAGCGGCTGATGGCAGAGTTAGCTTGTCCAAGCTGTTCGGCTGCACGGCTAAAGCTGCCGCTTTCGACGACCGCGACAAAGATTGTCAGCTCTTCCGACGTTGCTTTCATTGTTGCCCTACCTGCAAAATTCAATTGATATTTTGACCATTTTTGTTATTTAAGCACTGGCGCATACTTCGTGTCATCTTAATCCTGATGATATGGAGTATTTTATGCCACTGGCGCTTCTTGCCCTGACGATCAGTGCCTTTGCAATTGGCACGACCGAATTTGTTATTGTAGGACTGGTTCCAACCATCGCTGACCAACTTGCTATCTCGCTGCCCTCTGCCGGTTTGCTGGTTTCTATCTACGCATTGGGGGTTGCTGTTGGTGCACCGGTGCTCACGGCGCTGACCGGACGTTTTCCGCGTAAACAGCTTTTAATGGCGTTGATGGTTCTGTTCACCGCAGGCAATATTCTGGCCTGGCAGGCTCCGGATTACACCACGCTGGTGATTGCCCGGCTGTTGACTGGCCTGGCACACGGCGTGTTCTTCTCAATCGGATCGACGATCGCTACCAGCCTGGTGCCAAAAGAAAAAGCGGCGTCAGCCATTGCAATTATGTTTGGTGGGCTGACCGTTGCGCTTGTGACCGGCGTGCCATTAGGAACGTTTATCGGACAGCATTTTGGCTGGCGCGAAACCTTCCTGGCTGTTTCAGCCCTGGGTGTCATTGCTCTGATCGCCAGCCTGCTGCTGGTACCCTCGAATATCCCTGGCCGTGCGAGCGCTAGCCTGAAAGACCAGCTGCAGGTCCTGACTCACCCGCGTTTACTGATCATCTATGCCGTTACGGCTCTGGGATATGGCGGCGTGTTTACAGCATTTACCTTCCTGGCGCCGATGATGCAGGATTTGGCTGGCTTCTCGCCAAATGCGGTCAGCTGGATTTTACTGGGCTACGGTATCTCTGTGGCAATCGGTAATATCTGGGGCGGCAAACTGGCGGATAAACACGGTGCGGTGCCAGCGCTTAAGTTTATCTTTGCGGCACTCGTTGTCTTGCTGCTGGTCTTCCAGTTCACCGCATCAATGCAATACGCTGCTCTGGCCACCATACTGGTGATGGGGATCTTTGCGTTTGGCAACGTGCCGGGTCTTCAGGTTTACGTGGTGCAGAAAGCCGAACTCTACACGCCGAACGCGGTAGACGTTGCATCCGGTTTAAACATCGCCGCATTTAATATCGGTATTGCGATCGGTTCGATTGTCGGCGGACAGACGGTTGAACATGTCGGACTGGCGCAAACGCCGTGGATTGGTGCAGTGATTGTATTGGTGGCTTTCCTGTTAATTGGCCTGAGCGGACGTCTTGATAAACCGTCTCGCGTGTCACTTGGCTAATAACAGTAAGTGCTTGCTTACAAAACTGGAAAGCGATTCTCAGAAATTGCGTTGAAAGTGTGACCTAAAATCCCTATAACATTAGAACCAGTCCGTTTTCCGGGCTGGTTCATGTTATAGAGGTCGTTTCCAAAAGTGCGAAAAAATACCTATGCCATGCGTTATGTTGCCGGAATGCCAGCGGAGAGGATCTTGCCTCCGGGGTCGTTTGCGAGCATTAGCCAGGCATTGCCCGCCGGTACGCCGTTAAGCAGTGATGAAAAAATCCGCGTACTGGTCTGGAATATCTTTAAGCAACAGCGTGCAGAGTGGTTATCTGTACTTAAGAATTTTGGTAAGGACGCCCATCTGGTTCTGCTGCAGGAAGCGCAAACAACCCCTGAACTGGTTCGATTTGCGACGACTAACTACCTTGCCGCCGATCAGGTTCCAGCGTTTGTTTTACCGCAACACCCATCGGGTGTGATGACCCTCTCCGCCGCGCATCCTGTGTATTGCTGCCCGCTGCGTGAACGGGAGCCTATTTTGCGTCTGGCGAAGTCCGCGCTGGTCACGGTCTACCCGCTGCCCGATACCCGCTTGTTGATGGTTGTTAACATCCACGCGGTGAATTTCAGCCTCGGCGTGGATGTGTACAGTAAGCAGTTACTTCCGATTGGCGATCAGATTGCTCATCACAGCGGGCCGATTATTATGGCCGGTGATTTCAACGCCTGGAGCCGTCCGCGCATGAATGCGCTGTACCGCTTTGCGCGAGAAATGTCGCTGCGCGAAGTCCGTTTTAGCGATGACCAGCGTAAGAAAGCCTTTGGTCGTCCTCTCGATTTTGTCTTTTATCGTGGTTTGAGTGTCCATGACGCTTCCGTGCTGGTCACGCGCGCCTCCGATCACAATCCTCTACTCGTTGAATTCAGTCCCGGCAAACCTGATAAATAATGGTGCGTCAGGTCTGCCGTGGGGCAGGCCTGAACGGGTGCTGCCCTTGTTATTTTAACCAACAAAAGGACAGTACGATGACAACAACACAATCCCATCATGACAATGTAGAAAAACAGTTTGGCTCTCAGGCAAGTGCTTATTTAAGCAGCGCCGTGCATGCCTCTGGTCGCGATCTGGTGCGTCTCGGTGAGCGCCTGGCGGCCTTCCCTCAGGCACACGTGCTGGATTTAGGCTGTGGAGCAGGGCACGCAAGCTTTACGGCCGCTGGGCAGGTCGCTCAGGTCACGGCGTATGATTTATCAAGCCAGATGTTGGACGTTGTCGCGGAGGCCGCAAAAGCCAAAGGATTGAACAACGTCGCCACGCGCCAGGGTTATGCTGAATCTTTGCCCTTCGAAGATGAATCGTTTGAGGTTGTTATTAGTCGCTACTCAGCGCACCACTGGCATGATGTCGGGCAGGCATTACGGGAAGTTAAACGCGTCCTGAAGCCGGGCGGGATCTTCATCATTATGGATGTGATGTCTCCGGGTCATCCGGTACGGAATATTTGGCTGCAAACGGTTGAAGCGCTGCGCGATACCTCGCATGTGCAAAACTATTCCAGCGGAGAGTGGCTGTCGTTGATCGCTGAAGCCGGTTTAATTTCACGCGCGATGATAACAGACCGTCTGCCACTGGAGTACAGCTCGTGGATTGCTCGTATGCGCACGCCAGACGCGTTAGCGCAGGCTATTCGTTTGTATCAGGAGAGTGCGTCTGCGGAAGTGAAAGCGTATTTTGATTTGCAGGACGATGGCTCGTTTACCAGCGATACCATCATGGCCGAAGCGCAAAAAGCAGGTTAAAACAAAAAGGCACCGAGGGGAATCGGTGCCTTTTTTTCTTTAGCTCATGCTATCAGGAGTCTGGCGTGGCGCTGTTTTTCACAAACAGCGTCAGCTGGTCGCCTGGTTGCAGATTGTCAGTATCGTTGTTCCAGCGCATCACATCTTTGATGTTTACGCCGTGACGTTTAGCGATACTGGACAGCGAATCACCCTTACGCACACGATAGGTAATGCTATCGTTGTTGCTGGCAAGACGCTGTGCGCTGCTACCCGCACCCACCGTCAGTGTCTGACCCACTTTCAAGCCGGAACCGCGCAGATTATTCCACTGCTGCAGATCTTTTGTCGTCACGCCTAAACGCGAAGCAACGCCAGAAAGCGTATCACCTGAACGAACCTTATAGTTACGGCTGCTGACGGGTGAGGCATCTGCGATCAGCGTTGACTGAACGGCAGCAATCTCACCAGAAGCTAATGACTCACGTAATTGTTCTGCATGTTTCTGCGGAATCATCACATACTGCGGGCCGCTAGCCCCCAAGGTTGAGCCTTTAACGCCTGCATTAAAGGTTTTCAGTTTACTTACCGACATCCCCGTCATATCCGCAACCTGTTGAATATTAACTGGGCTGCTGAGGCGAACACGCGCCAGTGCACGACTTTCGTCTGGTGTTGGCAGTTGTACACCGTAACGCTTGCTGTTCTTGAGAATATCGCTCAAGGCCAGCATTTTCGGTACGTAAATCTTCGTTTCCTGTGGCAGTGAGAGCGACCAAAAATCGGTGGATTTACCACGGGCTTTATTCGCTTTCATTGCCTTCATTACACGACCTTCACCGCTGTTATACGCTGCAACTGTTAACAACCAGTCGCCGTCAAACATCTTGTTCAGACGTTCCATCATGTCGAGAGCGGCTGTCGTTGAAGCGACAACATCACGACGCGCATCGTAACTGCGGGTCTGTTTCAAACCATAATTGCGCCCTGTGCTCGGTATGATCTGCCAAATGCCTGCGGCATTGGCGCCAGACGTTGCGTGTGGGTCAAAAGCGCTCTCCACTATGGGTAGGAGTACCAGCTCCATTGGCATGTTACGTTTCTTAACTTGCCCGGCTATCCAGTACATATACGGCTCTGCCCGTAAAGTTACATCGTGGAGATAGCTCTTATTTCTCAAATACTTTTGTTTCTGTTCGCGAATCCGGTTATTTTCCGGAATTCCCATCTTTAGCTCGTCGCCAATAGAGGCCCACAAGTCCTGCTCTTGTGCGAAAGATGTCCCATCGTCCATCCAACGCGCCGAACTTGTAAACTTCCCTGCTTCCCCTTGACCAGCTGCAGAAAGGCTCTGTGCGTGCTGTTGTACGTTGTTGCCAGTCTGCGACTGGCAACCGACAAGCAGGACAGAGGCGAGTAATATCGCTTTTGCCTTCATGTGTGTGTCAATAGTTGCTTAAAAGACGAGCGATGATAACGGCGAAATTTTCAAAAGGCAACCCGGAATTATCGGAAGTTATCTTTCTTTGACCTTAACCATGCAAATCGTTCTTCTGGTTGTTGCAAATTTGTTTCTTGGTTAATTTTTTTAATTAAATCAATGTCATCTGTTCTTAAAAATAAATTTATTTGCCGCTCATTTTTCAGAATTACGGGGAGTGTTTTTTGGTTTTTTGCACGTAACTCCTTCACTTTCTGGTAATAATCCTGAATCGCACGATCGTCTGGCAGGATGCTTGCAGAAAACTTCATATTCCCTAATGTATACTCATGTGCGCAACATATGACGGTATCATCAGGCAAAGCTGCAATCTTTTGTAAGGATTGGTACATCTGCGTTGGCGTACCCTCGAAGAGTCTTCCGCATCCACCGGAGAACAGCGTGTCGCCGCAAAATAGATAAGGATTACTGTAGTAACAAATATGTCCTGAAGTGTGACCCGGTGTAGCAAATACGGAAAAGTCCCACCCCAGTATGATGATATTTTCGCCATCTTCGACTACCTGTGTTACGCCCTTATCGCGAGTCTCTGCCGGTCCATAAACCGCAAGATGCGGAAAACGGGCGCACAAATCAGGTACTCCACCAACGTGATCGTTATGGTGATGAGTGAGAAGAATAGCTTCTGGCTGCCAGCCATTTTCCTGAATGGCGTGCAGGATCGGCTTAGATTCGCCAGGATCGACAATGATGCATCGGCGATCCTCGTCAACTAAAACCCAGATGTAATTGTCCTGAAAAGCAGGAATACTGATAAGATTCATACATTACCTCTTACAGCGTGGCGGATGTGTTGATGAAACCGGCAAGGATACCTCAGACTGTCTCAGCACCGGAACGTTGGGCAGAATTGCCCTGGGGTGAATACTATCGCGAGGCGTTAGAACAACAGCTCAAGCCCTGGCTCGCGAAAATGTATGGTTTTCACCTGCTTAAGATTGGCAATCTCAGCGCGGAAATCAATACCGAAAGTTGTGCTATCTCACATCAGGTGAACGTCTCCCTTGAAGGCGCGCCGGTTAACGTCAAAGCCGATCCTCTTCATTTACCCTTTGCTGAAAAATCGGTTGATGCATGTCTGCTCGCCCATGCTACGCCGTGGTGCAGCGATCCGCACCGTCTTTTACGCGAAGCCGATCGCGTGCTGATCGATGATGGTTGGCTGATTATCAGCGGGTTTAATCCGTTGAGCCTGATGGGATTACGCAAACTGGTGCCCGTTTTACGCCGCACGCCGCCGTACAACAGCCGGATGTTCACCATGATGCGCCAGCTGGACTGGCTTTCACTGCTGAATTTTGAAGTGCTTTCTTACGGTGGTTTTCAGGTGCTGCCCTGGGCGCGAAAGGGGGGCGTAGTGCTGAGCACTCATCTGCCTGCATTAGGCTGTATGCAGTTCATCGTTGCGCGTAAGCGGACCATTCCCCTTACGCTGAACACGATGAAACAGAGCAAATCGAAAACCCAGATCCGTCAAACCGTTGGCGCAACGCGCCAGTACCGAAAACCCTGATCAGGATTCTGGCTGGTAGCCAACGTCCTCATGGGCGGGATTTGAGGCAGCCGCACGAGCAAGCTCATCGCAGCGTTCGTTTTCCGGATGCCCCGCGTGGCCTTTCACCCACTCCCATTTAATTTCGTGCTGGCCAAGCGCCGCATCGAGGCGTTTCCAGAGGTCGACGTTTTTGACCGGTTTTTTATCGGCCGTCTTCCAGCCGCGTTTTTTCCAGTTATGGATCCACTGGGTAATGCCCTGGCGCACGTACTGACTGTCGGTGCTTAGCACCACGTCACAATGTTCTTTTAAAGCTTCCAGCGCCACAATAGCGGCCATCAGCTCCATACGGTTGTTGGTGGTCAGAAAATAACCATCGCTAAAGGTTTTTTCATGCTCGCGATAGCGCATAATCGCGCCGTAACCGCCTGGCCCTGGGTTGCCAAGACAAGATCCATCGGTGAAAATTTCTACCTGTTTACGCATCTCTGGTAGACTTCCTGTATTTGAAACGTTCAGTTAAACGATAAGTCTGACATAAATGACCGATATGAGCACTGCAATTACTCGCCAGATTGTTCTCGATACCGAAACCACCGGTATGAACCAAATCGGTGCGCACTACGAAGGGCACAAGATCATTGAGATCGGGGCCGTTGAAGTTGTGAACCGTCGTCTTACAGGGAACAACTTTCACGTTTACCTCAAGCCCGATCGGCTGGTGGATCCAGAAGCCTTCGGCGTCCACGGTATTGCGGATGAGTTCTTGTTAGATAAACCGACCTTTGCGGACGTGGCGGACGAGTTCCTGGAGTACATTAAAGGCGCAGAGCTTGTCATCCATAACGCATCGTTCGATATCGGCTTTATGGATTATGAGTTCAGCAAACTTAATCGTGACATTCCAAAGACAAACACGTTCTGTAAGGTCACCGATAGCCTGGCGCTGGCAAGGAAAATGTTTCCCGGCAAGCGTAATAGCCTTGATGCTCTCTGTTCACGTTATGAAATAGACAACACCAAGCGTACGCTGCACGGCGCATTGCTCGATGCCCAGATTCTGGCCGATGTCTATCTGACCATGACCGGCGGCCAGACCTCGATGAAATTCAGTACGGAAAATGAATCTCAGCAGATGCAGGGTGAGGTGGGTATTCTGCGGGTCGTGCGCCAGGCAAGCCGGCTACGGGTTGTTTTAGCCAGCGACGAAGAGCTTCTCAACCATGAGTCCCGTCTGGATTTAGTGCAGAAGAAGGGCGGAAGCTGCATGTGGCGTGCCTGAGAAAGTGCCAAAATGGGTGTTAAATCATCGTTTGGGTGATTTTTGCAGCAAACGATTCAAAAGCTAAGAAAAAGCGTTGACGAGTTCGGAGGCAAACCGTAATATTCGCCTCGTTCCCCAAACGGGAACAGTGGAGCGGTAGTTCAGTCGGTTAGAATACCTGCCTGTCACGCAGGGGGTCGCGGGTTCGAGTCCCGTCCGTTCCGCCACTATTCGAGGCCATGCTAGTCACTAGCATGGCCTTTTTGTTTTATCTATTTTTCAGCTTACCCTCCCTAAACCATCTCCCAAGAGGTGGTTTAGGGATAACAATAAAAACATTCTAAAAACAATGCTTGTACCAGGAACCAGACAAACCAGAACTTCGGGCGAAATTCCGGTTTTAAAGGCGGGGCTGTTACGTCGAGGGCGACATTAGCTTTCTATTCCAAGAGGGGCTTCAGCCGGAATAAAGCTATTAATAATGCGGACGTAGTGCTTACGCTGCGCTTCGGTAAAATCATTACTGGCAGCCAGCGTGAAGACCATCAGTTTACGCGAGTTTGGATTGAGTCGCGGATGCCACGGCAACGTCACAATCGACGATACCTGTCGAACCCAGGCACCGTCTTCAAGAAATTTATTGGCGGTTTGTAATACCGGTAGCTTTGCCGGCCCAATCTCATGCTTCAGGTTTTTTCCCTCTACCTCAAAACCAGGGACAAACCGTTTCATTTTGTCCCATTGCTTCTCGCAAAAATCATCTACCGTCTGATCCTGTTCCAGCGTGGCGCGGTTAATCAAAATATTGTAGGGATTATGATCGTCGTCCATATAGCGAAGGATATTAATCGACTGATCCTCCTGCGGATCGAATGTCATGAAATTCCCTTCGTTAAGTGGATAGGTCACAGGTTTTTTGCTCATAAGCGACTCTCTCTTATTCCTTAATGGCGTTGTACAGATAACGGAATGATTTCAACGCGGCGATTCTGCGCGCGTCCATCCTGGGTATCGTTACTGGCGACCGGACGGGAGTTACCCGCGCCTTCAACGATAAAATAACTGGCGGGCAGACCGGTCTGCTCTATCAGCCAGTCCCGAATGACTCTGGCGCGTTCGGTTGATAACGCCAGGTTTACGGCCGCGGATCCGGTATTGTCCGAGTGACCGATGATAAGGAACCGCTGCTCCGGCGCGCCCGCTATTTTGGGAACCAGCTCCGCCAGCATCTTTTCACTGTCCGGCATTAAAATACTGCTGCCGTTTTCAAATAGCGGCGCAGTGCCGGATAAGGCGAATAACGCTGCGTCAGCACTCTCTTCATGCTTCCCCATCAATGCTTTTAAAGGCGTTATCTGGCTGAGTTGAGCCCGAATTTCGTCGATATTTCGCTTGCCGTAGTAATAAAAAACCAGGATCAGGCAGGCAAGGATCGTCAGTAGGGCGACGATAGCAGGCCACTTTCTGCGAACCGGCGGCGGAGGGATCGCTCTCGGAGGCTCAGAAGCCGGCTCTGATTCTGGCTCCTGTTCGGCAGGCGGCGGCAACGGAATTGTGGGTAGCGGCGGCAAGGAAATGGAGGCCGACAAGCCGGGCAAGATCCCGTACTTCTCCGCGAGCCACTGCGACCACGCGCCGTGGCGAGTGAACCCTTGTCCGTGGTCGGCAAGGATGACGCCCGCCAGATTGATCTGCGTACTGTCGAACACGTTTTGCAGCACGTTCATGATTCGTTTTTCCGCCAGCCAGGCGACAAGCGTGCAGGCGAGGGAATGGCGCTGAATCGCGTAGAGATCGTTGCCGTCATCGCGGGCATCAAGCTCGGTAATCAGGTTAACAAGGCGTGACTCTAGCCGGAGGTGGCAGTCCGGCGACGCCGTCAGCCCGCCAGTCCAAATCGCGCTGTCCGGATCGTGAGGATAACGCTGCTGGCTTAGGCGCGTATAAAGTCCAAGCAGGCAGGGTAGATGTTCTGGTAGCCGGGTCGACGAAAACGCGTATTGCCACGCCGTAATTTGTTCAATCATGACGCTGCTGTTTTCAAAACCATCCGCCAGCAGCGGAAAAAAGGCCAGCGTGGCCACCGTATCCTGGCTTTTTTTCAAATGCGCCAGTTTGCTAACCAGCGTGCTGGCATGCTCAGCGACGACCCAGACAATACGCTTGTCGCTGCTGGAGGAGAGGTCTGACTGGCTAAACCACTTACCGGCGAACGGTCCAATGATAAAAACCATCAACTGGGGGGAACGTGTATCGCTATGTTGTACGATCCACGAGGCGGGTTCTTCCGTCATTGAGCGTAATGGCGCGCGCAGACGGGAAAAATAGCGAGCCCGGTTGGCGGCACGCAGCGCAATAAGCGTTTCGGTTTGCCCCTCCATTTGTATTAGCAGCATTAACAGCTTCCACGCGTAGCGAAATATCACCTCGCTGTCAGCGTTGAGCAGGGCGTCAAGCTGGGCGGAGAGCGTGAGGTTGTCTTCACTTTCGATGTAACCGTAAAAGTAATGCACCAGCGAATAACGTTGCCAGGAAAGCGAATTATTTTGCTCATTACTGGTGAGTCGTTTATCGAAATAGCAACACAGCGCGCGGCAGAGCGATTCACTCTCCGCTGGCGTTTGGTCTTCCGCCAGCAGCGCCTTATTAAATTGCTCAATGAGCGAGATCAGCCTGAGTTGAAAATCCGCCGCGGAAGGAATGATCCCATCAAAAGAGAACAACGTGTCTATTCCCGTCAGCCTGCAAAAAAGAGTTTCGCTTTTCACCATGCTTGCTCCGTGACATTGCCCCAGCCAGAGGTGTCTGACCACGGACATACCCGAATAACGGAAGGCCTGGCCATGCTGGTGGTTTTAAATTCAAGTAAAAGCGTGGGGACATTATCGGACGATTCGGTACGTAACGTTTCCAGCTCCTGGGGTTCCAGCGTGCGCTTATACAGCAGAATATTCTGTGCGTTATAAACACTGAGATGCAGATTGTTCATCCTGATTTCATCGGTCTCGTACTCTGACGCGTTCAGCGTGATGGATTTTTTGTGGTAGGCGTACTGCCGGTTAAGCCATTCCGTTTCGTCGGCAGGCGGCGTCGCGAAGAAATTGATTTTTCCGCTATCCATGACCTCCGGCAAAACCGTTCTTTTTTGCAGGCAGATCCCGGTCTGATATTCAAACTCTCGCAGGGTTCTCTGGCTGCCAGGCGTGTAGGGCGCGAGGCTGGTGACAGAGTCTTTCTCTTCAAGTCCTAACAGGATCCTGACCCGTTTTTTCGCGATACTGTCTCTTTCCCACCACGCTTTCTCGACTTTGCCTTGATCCTTCGCCTGATTATTGTGATCGCCCCAGACTTTGCTGTGTTCTTTACGCTGGTAGTAATGCCAAAGCAGCGGCTTATGCGGATGATAAACGTCGTAACCGTGAGTGAAGGCGCGCACCGCCATGGCTATCTCTTCGCCGGCAAAGAATATCTGCGGATCGTTGGGTATCGTCTTTACAAAATGGCCGAGGGTGAAAATGAACCCGCCAGCCAGATAACTGCCGCGTACCGGCGCACCGGCTTCGAATGGCGTAGAGCTAAACATTGGAATGCCCTGCGCATCGTATTCACGGAAAATCAGACGGCTGACATAGGTCTTTTTACTGGCTTCTTCGTCATCCCCTGGTCTGTAAGCCGGAGGGTAAGAGGAAATGATCGGGCGAGGAGACGTAGTCTGAAGTTGTCGCAACATCGCCGTCATTTCGTTATCCCAGTCAGGAATAAAACGACAGTGAGAGTCTATTTGCAGGAAATAGCGCTCATCCTCGAACAAGGTTTCCGCCAGGCTGCGCGCCCAGCATGCACCCTGGCTGGCATAATAGTGGACGCTAAGAACATCAATGCGGGCCTGGTTATAGCGAAACATGACGACTTCACGCCCGTTAACCACCCGGCGCCCCTGCGGCGTAAATCCGGCCTGTTCGAAAACCTCAAGTTTCTCGTTGTCCTGCCAGCAAATCGCAATATGCAGATTTTCCGGATGCGCGGCATGGCGCAGCATATCCCTGAGTGTTGGCAAAAGTTCCGGATCGCGATAGCTGGCGATGCTGATAAAAATTGTCGCTGGGTTATCCATATTTCCCTGATCCATAAATCATTCCGCTTACTGAATATCAAAAACGATTTCTGCTTTCGCTGTGAAGGTGCCGCCAGCAGGCGTGGCGGTATTGCCCGGAATTAGCGTGGCTTTCCATGAGAATTCGGCGGGACCCTGGCTGGTGATACTGCTCTTTTGTTCGGACGTTGAACCGTCAACTTTCATCAGCTGGTTCAAACCGTCGGTGATGCGAATCCCCAGCCTGTCCTTGTTGCCGGCCGCATCTTCGACGCGGATATAGCTGCCGTCCGACGAGGGGGTATCGGTGGTCATCGACGCTTTGGCCGAATAGGTGCCATAGTCGCTTTTACACACAATGGCGAAATCCAGGTTGCGGGTAACACCTGCACTCAGTAGCGTAGGCGTAACAGTATTAAAATCGACGGTTTTGCCGTTATCTGCAGTGCATGACGGAGTGCTGATGACCTTTATTTCGCCGATAGTCAGATTGGTAGTGAAATTGGCGGGATTATCATTCAGCAGATAGTTGTAGGCGATTTGACCCGGGGATAACACTGTATCGCCCGTTGCGTTATTCAGACGAAGATTGCCGGTTTTAAAAAACTGGACGCGATAGAACGATTGTCCCGGAATATCCAGCGTACCGACTGTCTCACCTCCGGAAAAATTCAGGTAGCTGGTGGACGGGAAGTTACCGAAAGCCGTGCCGTTGCTGAATAATAACTTAACGCCAATACCGGAAATATTGGTCTGGTAGATCCTTGTGGACGAATCCTGACCCAGCAGATTCAGTACGCGCTTTCCGTACTCAGAACCATTAACACAGTTGTCGTAGCCAATGTCGCTTCCTACCGCCGGGCTATCGTACTGCGCGACAGGCGTCGCGCTATCGATCGCCGCGTCAGCGGAAATGGTGATCGTCTGCGAGGCGATAGCGAGCGGCGTGGGCTGACCGCGCGCCAGCGTACAGACAGCCCAGGCGCCGGGCGATATCAACATCGTGGAAAGCAGAGCAATAGCGATCCTTAACATCATTTATTCCTTCTCTTGACTCAGAATGGCGACGATTTCAGGGGGATACATCTTTAAGAGATCGGCGAAATTTTTACCGATGCTCTCCTCGGCGTACCTCAATACCTGAATGAGCGGGCTACTGGGTTCGGTCATTGCGAACCAGCTGCGAACCTCTTGCAGTCGGTGTAGTGCATCGGCGCGGTTGCTAATGCCCTTACGGGCTTCCGGGGATGCTGGAGGGAGATCGCAGCTGGCCGGAAGAATTTCAGCGGGCGGCGGCGCGACGTTCGCTCCAGGGACAGGACGTTCTTCCCGCGCGGCGATTTCCGGCTGCGTGTCCGCGCTGTTATCTGGCACTGGCATTTCGCTACCGAATTCACTGGAAAACATAGCGAGAATGTTTTCCAGCACGGTAAGTTCTGGCGCCTCATTTTTAAGCGTTGCGGTAAGCGCGTTTTTTATCTCTCTTACGAAGGCATGCGCCTGTGTCAGTGGACGGATTGCTTCCCGTGCGTTGAGATGCCATTCATGCACCAGTGCGGCAATGGCCGTTTCCGAAAGCGTGCCTTCTTCCCGTGGGACCTGGTGCGCCTTTTCAAATTCTTTCACCGTGATTTGCAGGCCTGCGGCTTTCGGAAGCGGCTGGTTGCGTAAATCCATCAGCAGGCCATTGATATCCTCCAGTTCGGCGAATGCGTTCGCCCGTAGCATAGGGGCGAACTCGCCCTCGTCGAGCAGCTGGGGATGAAGATCCTCTGGCCAGGTCTTCAGCAGGGCGTGGAGAACCTCGGTGCCTTCCGCTAGCGCAGGCAGGCCAATCTTGCGCAGTCGACAGCGCATCAGGGTAATCAACAGTCTGATATCCTTGCTCGTTTGCAGCAGGGCAAGGCACTCACGCTCTATCTCGGTCCAGTTAATGGGCTCTGCCGCCTCGACGAAGCTGCCGTATTCCGCCCCCAGTTTGGGCTGGAGCCGGGATTGCAGCATGATAAATGCCGGATCGTAATCCAGACTGTCGCCGCAGGGGGCGTCCACAGAGACAGGCTGCATGACAGGCTGGTAATAATCTGAACAGGTCAGGCTTGGTATATGATTCATCACGTTCTATTTTTCATCCCTGCTGTCGGTATCCTTAATCAGGCGCGAGTGTTAGCGGTGATACATTTCTGGTTCAAAGCTCATGCCGTAAACCGGCGAGTCGCACTTCTCCCGCTCCAGCCAGCTGGCGTAACCAAGCTGATGATTACCGTCGAGCGTGGCGCGCGGTACTTGATCGGGGGCCAGTACTAGCTGGACATCCCAGGCATATTCGAAACCGATAAAGCTGCGCACCAGTTCACGAAGTACAGCCATGTCGCGACCCCACGGGCTGAAAAGCATGTACTGAGAGAGGGGAAGCGGGCCCATCAACAATTTGAATTTGTGCTGTCGGTCGAGCACGGTATCGCCGAGGATCGCGCCGTCGCCCAGCAAAGACGCGTAGCGATCGTCACCAAGGGCGGTTTGATCGTTGCTGTCCAGGAAAATCCATTGCAGCTCAAATTCTTTCATTCGAACGGGGACGTCGAAGTAGTACTGCATGGCTCCCAGCAGGCCGTCTGGATTTCGGGCTTCGCGAACCAAATGCGCGGAAGACGCCAGCCTGACATGAACCGGAAGCGGCTCCGGATCCAGCTCTGCGGGATCCAGCCCCACCAGGCTACCGACATAAAACGAAAAGCGTTCGTCGTCCTTACGATCGAGCGAGGCGGTATCCTGCGATAAAAACCAGGCGCGATAGAACAGGCTAAGCGCCCGGTGGTGAAAGATATCCACAAAGTCGATGAGCGTGTGGTCGTGTTGCTCGTAGCGTGAGTAGGCCAGCTCAGAAAGATGAAGCGGCATCGCTCCCTGCGCACCCCAAATCCCCAACCCGAATAGCTGAAGTTTGATCTTGTCATCCTGCTGGCTGATGGCGGCTATCTCGCGAGGCGAGAATGTCATGCTCGCCACCTGCCCGAGCTGGAAGCGTTCCTGAGAGGGCAGCGTGGCTTTACCCGGCGGAGGCAAAGCAGGCGTGCGGGCGGCAATCGCTCGCATAATGCTGATAAATCCCGCCTCCCAGGGAGCCTGTGTATCAAACCAGGCTTCCAGTCCATCCGGTCTGGTCATAGCGCCCCCCGTCCGCCCGGACGTGCTTTCCAGCGCGCAATCAATCCGCGCTGCATGGAGTGCAGTTCGGTTTCCGTAAACACGTTAATGGAGGCATGACGTGCCAGATAGTTTTCCATCACCAGGCCAAATAAATAGGGGCTTATACCGGAGAAACCCTCTTCGTCCACGGTCAGGCTACAGCTCACCCCACGCCCGTAGACCAGCAATCCATCATCCGACAGGCGGCGTACGACTGGTCTGGTCTGGCATCCAACCAGGCTGTTAATTTGCGCGATGGGCTCAAGATCGGCCGCGCTGGTGAACAGCCGAAGCATATTGCGCAGCGACTCGCCGCCCTGTGCGTGTTCCATATCCGAGAGCGGCAGATAGTTAAAGCTCAACTGGCGGATCAGCCTCCACGCAGACTCACCCACGGATAACGGTGGATGTGGAACGCTTGGCGAGCTGACAAAGCGTGCGCCATGAACGGGAACGGAATCCGACATGGTGAGGTCGATGCTGCCGGTACTGGTGAGAAGGCGGGGCAAATCGCGGTTCGTGACCATCGCATCGACCAGCAGGTAGCGAATATTTTCGCCATAGGGCGCCTCTTGCTGGTCGACCAGAGAAATGAAAATTTCGGTGCCGCTGTAGGGCGTTCGGGTATCGTATTTACGGCTGGTGGACTCTTTAGCGCGCACTTCCCGCTTAACGGAGAAGTAACGCCCAAAGTTGCCCATATCGCTATGGCGAGTCTGGTAAAGCGGGTTAAACGTTAACTCTTCGCTGGTTTCAGCCTGCAGACCCAACACTTTGTTTACGGAAAAAACTTCATAGTCGAGCGGGCGGCTGCGATCGGGAACAATATGGAAATTATTCAGCGCCCGGTTGATCTCAATGCGATCCACGCGCTTCGGAAACAGGTTAATGACCGGAGTACAAAAAAGTAAAAAACGCGAAGCGTCGAGGTGAGCAATAAGATCCTGCGGCAATTTAGTTAGCAGGATAATTAACTCTACTTCGTTAGTGTCATTTTCTTCCAGCGCAGCGGCGATCTGAGTGAGAGAGAAAAAGTAAAAGCGCTCACGGCATGCAATATATTCCTGAATTAGCGTATGGCCGTGAAACATATTCCATTGCAACGGTAACAGGCTTTGGTCCGGTGCCAGTCCTTCGAATTTCAGCGGTTGATGACTGATGACATGGTGCCGTGGCTTATTTTGTTCTCCGCTACGTACTATGGTTGCGACGTGACTGCCGTGGAGTAACTCAAACGTATGTGAAACAATACGTTCATCACCCTGAATATAAACTGGAAGTTCATCCAGTCCTTTCAGGCTGGAGAACACCAGGTCACCTTGTAGTTTCAATTTCATCCGCAGTGCGCCTTTTAGCTGGTGGCGCTTGATTCGGTAGTGTTCAAGGTCAGGAATATCGGGGGGAACCGAGGTTAATCTGACTTCCGCGATCTCCAGCGGCCACAATGTCACATCCTGGTTATTTCTGAATTCGCAACGGGTCATTTCACCAGGCAGTATTCGGCTGTAAAACGCGCTCTGTTTAGGGATGTGATAGCCGTGTGTTAAATCCCCTTCACTAAGATTCGGCTTCAGCTGCACAACCCCCATCGAAGGGGTTGGTGAGTTATAGTTGGGATAGACGACATCCAGCAAACGCTGGGTAAATTTAGGGAATTCAGCGTCGAGCTTTATCTGCGTTCTGGCAGATAAAAAGCAAAAAGCTTCTATTAATCGTTCGACATAAGGATCAGCAATTTCGATGCCGTTCATTCCCAGGCGCCCGGCTATCTTAGGGTGGCGATCGGCAAACTCCTGTGCCATTTCCCTGATGAAAGTCAGTTCCCGATTGTAGTAATCCAGAAAGTTGTGTTCCACTTGTCACCCTGTTATTTGTATCGGCGAGGAAAATTCTTAACTTGAGATAATGCTTAGAAGTAGGAATATCATGCGTTTCTCGCCGAGCTGCTTTCCTCCCTTCTTGGCTAACGCAATTCTAAAAGTAAAAAATATTTTTACGACGTGCATCTTCATTGTTTTGCTAGTTTAAGAATGCCTCTCGAGCCATATTCTTAAAACCCACAATGTTTATGGTGAAGGGGTTTTATTTACCTGCTGAATAATTAGAATGTCCACCAGATGACGTATGGGTATGCATCTTATTAAAAGCAATATGTCTTATCCACTGGAGAAAAGTGGATGAAGCGGATGAATACGGTAATCGAATCTTCGAATTAAAACAGGGCGAGTTTTATTGTGGCAATAACCAGAAAAAATCTATTCAGCAAGCTCAACACTATCTTGTTTAAAAGCGTAGAAAGTGCGACGACGCTGTGTAAATTACGTGGCAATCCCTATGTTGAGCTGGTGCACTGGTTAAATCAGGTATATCAGCAGCAAGACAGTGATATTAAGCATATTATTCGACATTTCGAAGTCGATGCTGAAATGCTTGAACGCGATTTTGCCCAGGCATTAACTCGCCTGCCTGCAGGAGCCAGTTCCATATCTGATTTTTCTTATCATATAGAATTAGCGATTGAGCGTTCCTGGGTATTCGCCAGCCTTGAATGTCATGATAACTGTATTCGCAGTAGCCATTTGCTGATGGCGTTGCTTACCACGATGGAATTACGTCGCGCGCTTTTCGCCATTTCTCCGTCATTTGAAAAAATTCCGCTGGAACAATTAAGTAAAGATCTCGGCTATATCGTCCGCGATTCCGCGGAACAAAGCGATCTGGCTGGCGGCGCGGTGATAACTGGCGAAGCGGGGGTTCCCGGTGAGGCCAGTCATGCCATGGGATCAACCCTGAATGGTGGGGGGCTGGCCCAGTTTACGACAGATCTCACCGCTCTGGCGCGGGAAGGGAAAATTGATCCCGTGCTGGGACGCGATAAAGAGATCAACACCATGGTGGATATCCTGCTGCGTCGTCGGCAGAACAACCCGTTACTGACGGGGGAAGCGGGGGTAGGTAAGACCGCTGTGGTCGAAGGGCTCGCGTTGGCTATCGCGGCGGGCGAGGTTCCTCCTTCTCTGCAAAAAGTGCGTTTGTTGACGCTTGATGTGGTCGCGCTCTCGGCGGGCGCCAGCATGAAAGGCGAATTTGAGGCGCGCCTTAAAGCCGTACTGGAAGAGGCCGTCAGCGCCGCTGAACCGGTCATTCTGTTTATTGATGAAGTCCATACGTTAGTCGGCGCGGGCGGTAATGCCGGAACGGGCGATGCGGCGAACCTGATGAAACCCATGCTGGCGCGTGGTCAATTGCGCACTATCGGTGCGACAACCTGGAGTGAATTCAAACGCCATATTGAAAAGGATCCGGCGTTGACCCGTCGCTTTCAGGTGCTGCAGGTGGAAGAACCTTCGGAAGACCTGGCAATCGCGATGGTTCGCGGCTTGCTGCCGGTTCTGGAGAAACATCACGGCGTCTGGATCATGGATGAAGCCATCCGCGCCGCTGTCAGGCTTTCCCATCGCTATATCCCCGCTCGTCAATTGCCCGATAAAGCGATAAGCCTGCTGGATACCGCCTGCGCCAGAGTCGCGGTGGCGCAGCACGCGCCGCCAACTGAGCTGCAAATGTTGAAGTTCCGCAGCCAGTCCGCGCAGGCTGAATTGTCGCTCCTTGAAAAGGCGATTGGTTTCGGGAAAGAAGACGGGCAGCGTCTCGCGCCAATCCAGAGTGCGATTACGGAACATGCGGAAGAGGCGGAAATTCTCGATCGCCGCTGGACGCAGGAGTGTGAGCTGGTTGCCAGCATTATCGATACGCGTCAGCAACTTCTGTCCGCCACCGTTGAAGAGACGGGTGTGCCGGAGAAAGAGGCAGTGGCCTTTTTGCAGCTTCGACTTAACGAACTGGAAACGACGCTCAGCGAGATCCGCGGCGAACAACCGCTGGTTCAGGCAGAGGTCAATGCCGCAGTGGTGGCTTCAATTGTGGCTAACTGGACGGGGATCCCCGTCGGTCAAGTGCTGAAAGATGATGTCAGCACCGTTATGGAGCTGCCGCAGCGCCTGGCAGAGCGAGTTATTGGCCAGCCGTATGCGTTGACGTGCCTAAGCCAGAGTATTCAGACGGCGCGCGCCGGCCTTGCCGATCCGCAAAAACCGTTTGGCGTCTTTATGCTGGTGGGGCCGTCCGGCGTGGGTAAAACCGAGACCGCGCTGGCGATAGCGGATCAGCTTTATGGCGGCGAGCAGAACCTTATCACTATCAACATGAGTGAATATCAGGAAGCGCATACGGTTTCTTCGCTGAAAGGTTCTCCGCCGGGTTACGTCGGTTACGGCGAAGGCGGTGTTTTGACCGAAGCGGTGCGGCGTAAACCTTATAGTGTGATTTTGCTGGATGAAGTGGAAAAAGCGCATCCGGATGTTCACGAACTGTTTTTCCAGGTGTTTGATAAAGGAACAATGGAAGATGGCGAGGGCAGACAGATAGATTTTCGTAATACTATTATTCTGCTTACCAGTAATACTGGTAGCGACATTATTAGCAGTACGTGTGCTGATCCTGAAACTATGCCGGATGAAGAGAGCTTATTAACGGTATTACAGCCTTCTCTGTTGAAAGTCTTCCCGGCGGCATTTTTAGGTCGTGTTACGGTAATACCGTATTTACCGTTAGCGACTTCTTCATTACAGCATATTGTTAATATCCATTTAAGCTGTATTGCAGCACGTGCGAAGGCGAATTATGACCTTGCGCTAACGTTTAGCGATGAGTTAGTACAGCATGTTGTTGAGCAATGCCCTGTCGCAGAAACTGGTGCGCGAATGCTGATTAGGTTTATTGAAAAAAATATTCTCCCGGAGATCGGCGGGGCTGTTCTGAATATGGCAGGGGAAACGTTCTCTAAAAATAAAAATGCTGCTATGCATGTAGTCCTGTCACAAAACAAGGATATCGACATTATTAGAAATACGGAGGAAATGGCGACGGAGTAATTATTAAGGACACAGGACATAAATGGAGACGATAGCGATATCGTTTAACTTAGTATTGAATAACAGAAATATAGGGAATTTTCTCATGCGTAATTTAAAAATGACGCTGTGCGCAATGGCGCTGGCGGCTGCATCCACTTCTGCGCTGGCTGCAGATGAAACTCAGGGTACCGTAACCTTTAATGGTGAACTGATTGCTGAAACCTGCACCATCGCCAGCGATTCCGTTGACCGTCAGGTACAGCTGCCGACAGTGTCTATTCAGACGTTGAACGCTGCTGGCACGGCCGCAGGTTCAAAAGGTTTCGACCTGAATGTTGAAAACTGCCCGACAGGTATTACTCAGGTTGCTGCGCATTTCGAAGCGGTCGGTTCTTCTGGCGTGGATAGCGCAACCGGTAACCTGACTAACCAGTACACCGGTGCCGAAACGTCGGCAACGAATGTGCAGGTACGTCTGTACAACTCTGACGAGCAGCAGCTGAAAGTAGGCGAAACCGGTGAAGCGGCCGCAGTAGCGACCGATGGCACCGCGACCATGCGTTACTACGGTGGTTACTACGCAACAGCGGCAACGACTGCGGGTATGGTTTACGCGCAGGCGCGCTACACCCTGGCTTATCCATAACTGTTGGTTTTAGCCTAAACAGGGGCGAGCAATCGCCCTTTTATTAAAAAGAGTTTTTTTGCCATTCAATCTAGTGGGATGTCATGCATGCAGGGTAGCGCGATGAAATATCAATGTGCGATTATTTTAAAATTAATCACGACTATTTTTTCTCTGATTTTTATAACCCAGACCGCTTTTGCAGGTATGACGATTTCCGGAACCCGTGTTATTTTTCCAGGAAATGAGCGCGAGCAAACCGTACGGACAACCAATAAAGGAACAACGCCATTGCTGGTACAAGTATGGGTTGATGATGGCGGCAAGAATGACGATATCAATAGCATAAAAGTCCCCTTCACCGTCACGCCTCCGGTTTACCGCGTTGAGCCTGGAAAAGGGCAGAGCGTTCGTCTTATTTATAATGGTATGAGTCTTCCTCAGGACCGTGAGTCAGTCTTTTGGTTTAATTTGCTGGAAATTCCGCCGGAAAATGCAGCGGCGAAAGAGACCGATCGTCTTGAACTGGCATTCAGAACGCGTATTAAAATTTTCTATCGTCCGCCAGTCCTGAAAAGCGGCAGCGTACAGGAAGTCGATCAACTTAAATGGGAAATAATGAGTCCGGCCAAAGGGATTAAAGTCACTAATCCGACGCCATATTATATCTCATTCGATTCGGCCTATATTACATCCGGCAGCACAAAATCGCCTCTGGTTGTCGATATGATTCCTCCATTTAGCAGCAAAGAAATGGTAGTGGACAGTAAAGCACCGCGACCGGCCACGACGGGCAGCGTTACGGTTCGCCTGATTAATGATTATGGCAGCATTGCGGAATATCAGCTGGTTCCGACGGCAGGCAATGGATTAACGATCAACAAGCAACCTAAATAAACGACAGGAAGTATTTTACAGGGCTGGAGTCGCTTTTTATTTAAGGTCAGGAAACTGCATTTTCTGCTCAGGGAGTCGGGGAAGTGAAACCAAAAGAAAGCAAAAAATATGCACAGCGCGTAATACGCGAATCGAAGATTGCCTACGCTATCCGCCATATTCTCATGGCTTCTTTAGGCGTGAGTTTTTCGATGTTCGCTTACGGCAGCGCCGACGCTTTGCCTGCCAAAACTGACCCGAACGCACGTGCAGAAAATGTAAAATTCAACAGTGCTTTTATTCATGGGCAGAGCGTGGATGTTTCCCGATTCTATGAGGGCAACCCAGCGCCTGTTGGCGAGTACGTGGTACAGGTTTTCGTCAACGGCGAAAGCCGTGGGCAACATAAAGTGTTGTTCAGAACGGTGGGAAGCAGCACTAGCGCGCAACCCTGCTTTACCAAGGACGAACTGACCCGTCTGGGGATTAAGTATGCCGTCGAACCCTCGCCGACGGCGTCTGAAGAGCAAGGGCAAAATAAAGAAGAAAATATACAGTGCGCCACGATCGATAAGTGGATTGCTGGCGCCGGGGCTAACTATACGTCCGGGGATTTTCACCTTGATCTGATTGTTCCACAGGCCTGGCTGGTACGGTATCCACGCGGTTATACCGATCCCAACTCCTGGGATTCAGGCGTAACCGCGGCGCTCTTTGACTATAACAGTAACTTTTACGTCCAGCAGAATTCTGGCCGCTTTTCCAGTAATGAAGGCCGCTCCGTCAACGGCAACCTTGCGATGCTGACCGGGCTGAACGTTTACGACTGGCGTTTACGTAAGCGGTTTAATACCAACTGGAGCAACGGCGACGCGGCGCATACCCAGTCTTTATTTACGTATCTTCAGCGCGATGTTCCGGTGCTGAAAAGTCAGCTGACCTTGGGCGACAGCACTACCAGCGGCGATCTCTTCGACAGCGTGACCGTACGCGGTATTCAGCTGCAGTCAGACGATCGCATGCTGCCGGACGGGCTTCGCTATTACACTCCGCTGGTGCGCGGCATCGCCGAAACGAATGCCAGAGTTCAGGTCACCCAGCGTGGGCAGATCCTCTATGAAACCACCGTACCGGCGGGGCCATTTGAACTGAGCGATATTGGCGCGATGGGCTATGGCGGCGACCTGCAGGTCACGATTTTTGAGGCGGATGGCCGCCAGCGGACGCAGGTTGTTCCTTTCTCCGCGCCGCCGATGCTACTGCATGATGGCGTTTCCCGTTTTGGCGTTACCGTGGGCAAATTGCAGGACAATTCGCTGTCTGAAGAGCCGAGCCTGGCGCAGGTTTTCTACCAGTATGGCTTGGGCAATATGTACACGCTGTACGGCGGTGGTCAGCTTTCTGAAAATTACACCTCCGTCGGAGTGGGCAACGCCTTCAATACCCCGCTAGGCGGCGTGTCGATGGATGTTACTCGTGCGCAGAGCGAACTGGGTAAGGGAGAATCCTCCTCAGGAAACAGCTACAACATTGGTTTCAGTAAATATCTGGACACCACCGCGACGGACGTCACGCTTGCGGCCTGGCGTTACTCTTCTAAGGGCTTTTACAGCCTAAGGGATGCGACGCTGGAGCGCTATGGCGCAAAAAGCGATGACTATTTGGTGGACTATCGAACTCGTCAGCGCTTTACCGTCAGCGTCGGTCAGCCGCTCTGGAATGGCGGAAGAGTGAACTTTTCCGGCAATTTTTACAATTACTGGAACGAGCGATCGTCAACCAGCCAGTACATGCTCTCTTATAACAAATCCGAGCGCTATTTTTCATGGTCGGTATCCGCTTCGCGAGCCTATAACAGCGATGGACACAATATAAACAACGTTATGTTTTCCGTCAGCGTGCCGCTTGGCCGTGGAAACATGATCGATAAACCGGCGTTTAATACGCTGTATTCCACTGTGTCACATGATAACGACGGCGGCAGCGCGTTGCAGGTTAACGCTATTGGCAGCCAGGGCGAGCAGAATGAGCTGAGCTACGGCGTGGGTACCGCGGTGAGCAAAGCGAAGAATGACGGAACGCGCAGCACGTTTAACGGTAACGTCAACTATAACTCGCCGGTCGGGCAGTTTGGTTCTACGGCATCGGTAGGGAATAAGTCGAGCCAGCTGTCATTTTCGGCAAACGGAAGCGTCGTGGCGCACAGCGGCGGCGTTACCGCCGGGCCGCGACTGGGCGATTACCCCTTTGTGTTAGTCGAAGCGCCGGGCGCCGAAGGTGCCAAAATGTTGAATGGCTATGGCTCGCAAATCGATGCTAACGGCTATGCCATCGTACCGTCGCTGACGCCATATCGTGAGAATACTGTTGCGGTGAACACGCGTGGTCTTCCGGACACGGTGGATGTTCTGGAAAGCGAAAGCACGGTTATTCCTCGCATGGGAGCGGCGGTTAAGGTCAATGTAAAAACGCAGGTGGGCGCACCTGTTGTGTTAATTGTTAAAGATTCAAATGATAAACCGTTACCGATTGGCACCGACATTTACGATGAGCGTGACAACAGTCTCGGCATTATTGGCCAGGGTGGCATGGCGTTTATTCGCGGATGGCAGGCAGAGAAAAATAACCTGTATGTTAAAAACGCCTCCGGCCAGCGTCTTTGCACTATTTATTCTGATACCACTATCGCCCGGACAATAATGAACGCGCTGGGTTCTGTTACTCAGGTAGGTGTTTTATGTCATTAATTACCATTACCACTGCGGGCTGTAAATATCTTCGCGCCGCGTTATATGCAACTCTCACGGGGGGCGTATTCGCTTTTTCGTCCCAGGCATGTTTAACCGATTGCTCGATAGATGTTTATTTTACCGGTACCTATACCGATGAAACCTGCGACGTCGTGATAAATAATGCCAGCAGTAACGAGGTCGTGACGTTACCCCGGATTTCAGCCGCTTCGTTGGTAAATAACGGCAGTGAGGCGGGCAGCGTACCGTTTGATATTATGCTGAAGAACTGCCCTGCAAGCCGAACGGTGACCGTGTTCTTTAATAGTAGCGCTACGGCTGCAGACGGTGAAACAGGTAATTTAGTGAATAATACCGGATCGACATACAGCAACAATGTGCAGATCAGGTTAAGAAAAGAAAATAGTTCGCAGGTTATTATTGATGATGCCACTTCAGGGCAGGATTACGTCATTTCCTCTGCCGCTGAACCAATAAGCCACACATTTACAGCGAGCTATTATGCAAAGGGGGACGCGGCCGTAACTGCCGGGCAGGTTCATGCGATAGCGGGCGTCGAGCTTGTTTATAAATAAAGGGGGACGGATCTGGCTGATTATTTGAAGTTAACTATCAGGCGAACAACAGTTTATCCATAAACGGTTATTAAAGAGTATTGACTACTATGAGCAAAAGCAATTCGCAGAAATTTATCGCACGTAATCGTGCTCCGCGCGTACAAATTGAGTACGACGTGGAAATTTATGGCAGTGAAAAGAAAATCGAACTGCCATTTGTAATGGGTGTTCTGGCCGATCTGTCGGGTAAACCTCTGGAGCCGTTGCCCCCGGTTACCGACAGAAAATTCCTTAGCATCGATATCGATAACTTTGATGAGCGTATGAAAGCGATGCGTCCGCGTGTGGCGTTTGCGGTGCCGAACACGCTAACGGGAGAAGGGCAGTTAATGGTCGATATGACCTTTGACAGCATGGATGATTTTTCGCCAGACGCTATCGCGCGCAAAGTCGATTCTTTAGCACAGCTGCTTGAGGCACGTACTCAACTGGCTAACCTCCAGACCTATATGGATGGTAAAGCGGGTGCGGAAAGTCTGGTGATGAAAGTGCTGAATGATAAATCGCTGCTGAATACGCTGGCTTCGACACCGAAGCCGAAACAGGCTGATGAAGCCACGTCCCAAAAGTGATGTAGAGAGAGAATTATGGCTACCCAAGCAGAAATTTCAAAACAGACTGCCACGAAGGAAGCGCCGCAGAGCGATTTCAACGCGCTGTTAACCCGTGAATTTAAGCCGAAATCCGAACAGGCGAAGTCGGCGGTTGAACTCGCGGTTAAAACTCTGGCGGAACAGGCGTTAACCACGTCGATCACTATGGCTGATGATGCGTATAAAAACATCGCGGCTATTATCGCAGAGATCGATCTCAAGCTCTCCGAGCAGATTAACCTGATTCTTCACCATGAAGAATTTCAGCGCCTTGAAAGCGCTTGGCGCGGCCTGCACTATCTGGTCTACAACACCGAGACTGATGAAAAGCTGAAGCTGCGGTTTATGGATATCTCCAAGAATGACCTGCGTCGCAACATGAAGCGTTATAAAGGTATCGCCTGGGATCAGAGTCCGCTGTTTAAACAAATTTATGAAGAAGAGTATGGTCAGCTCGGTGGCGAACCTTACGGGTGCCTGGTGGCGGATTATCATTTCGATCACAGCGCGCCGGATGTGGATCTGCTCTCATCTATCGGTAAAGTCGCTGCTTCCGCTCATATGCCATTTATTACCGGTGCTGCACCGTCCGTGATGCAGATGGATTCCTGGCAGGAGCTGGCTAACCCTCGCGATCTGACGAAAATCTTCACTCAAAACCTGGAGTATGCGGCGTGGAACTCGCTGCGCCAGTCTGAAGATTCCCGTTATATCGGCCTGGCGATGCCGCGTTTCCTCGCGCGCCTGCCGTACGGCATCAATACCAACCCGGTGGATAATTTCAACTTTGAGGAAACCACCGACGGCGCCGATCACAGCAAGTACGTCTGGGCGAATGCCGCTTATGCGATGGCGGTGAATATTAACCGTTCGTTCAAGCACTATGGCTGGTGCACAATGATTCGCGGCGTTGAGAGCGGCGGCGTGGTGGAAGACCTTCCTTGCCACACCTTCCCGACGGATGACGGCGGAGTGGATATGAAGTGCCCGACCGAGATCGCGATTTCTGACCGCCGTGAGGCTGAACTGGCGAAAAATGGTTTTATTCCGTTGGTGCATCGTAAAAATACGGATTATGCCGCATTCATTGGCGCGCAATCGCTGCAAAAACCGTCTGAGTACTACGATCCAGACGCCACGGCAAACGCCAATTTATCGGCTCGTTTACCGTATCTGTTTGCGTGTTCACGCTTTGCGCATTATCTGAAGTGTATTGTGCGCGACAAAATCGGCTCTTTCAAAGAGCGTGAAGATATGCAGCGCTGGCTGAATAACTGGGTGATGAATTATGTGGACGGAGACCCTGCTAACTCTTCTCAGGAAACTAAAGCACGTCGCCCGCTGGCGGCGGCGGAAGTGGTAGTGGAAGACGTTGAAGGTAATCCAGGCTATTACCAGGCGAAATTCTTCCTGCGCCCACATTTCCAGCTGGAGGGGCTGACCGTTTCTTTACGTATGGTCGCGAAATTACCTTCGCTGAAAGATGTTGCCTAATATAGGCAATTTAAACAAAGAATAATCACATCATTATTCTTTAAAGGTGCGGCTGCGCCTGGAATTCTTGCGCGCCGTGAAAAGTCAGAGACTAATTTATTTATTGGATAAATTACATTTCTGGCGATTTTTTGTCGTTACACACTGTGTAACATTCTCGAATGAGAGCTGATAAAGGAAATATTATGGCTCAAGATATGTTTATTAAAATTGACGGCATCGAAGGCGAATCTCTGGATGCTACCCATAAAAATGAAATCGAAGTGCTTTCATGGCACTGGGCTAGCACACAGCATTCTAATATGCACAGTGGCTCTGGTGGTGGTTCCGGTAAAGCGACCGTTGACGATTTCTGCTTTGAGCATTACGTCGATAAGGCCAGCACTAACCTGCTGAGCTACTGCTTGTCTGGTAAGCACATCAAAGACATCCAGTTTGTCGTGCGTAAAGCGGGTGGCGATCCACTGGAATACCTGACCATTAAATTCACCGATGTCATTGTTACCCGCGTGGAAACTGCAGGCTCCAGCGAAGATGAGACGCGTCCGCGTGAGAAGGTGACCTTCGCATTCACCAAACTGACTCAGGACTATGTCATGCAGAACGCTGAAGGCGCTAAATCCGGCGTTATCTCTACCAGCTACGACGTTAAAGCTAACCTGCGCAGCTAATCCTGCCCAGGCCAGCGACGAGTTTTGCCGCTTCGGCGGCAAAACTCTCATCAGCTATATCAATAAGACAGCATCATTTTATGAAAAAAATAGCGTGGTCACGGTTATGTTTTGCAGAGCAGAAATAAAAAAATATCGGTCGGGGATGTTACAGATGCTGACAGCGATGGTGCTGGCAGCTGTCTTAGTTTCCTGTAGCAGTAATAAAGAGAAAAAACCCGCGGCCGGTGAAATAAAAATTAATCTCATTGCAGACAGAGATATTAACCCGAACGACAGCGGTCATCCGGCCCCGCTAAGTATTTTTATCTATAACGTCAAAGATGCGGACGTTTTTAGTAACGCTGATTTTTTTGAAATTATTGATGGTAGCAGCAAGTCGTTGTTAACGGCATCATCAAAAATCTATGAAGCGATCTTACAACCCGGGGAGACGCGCAGCGTTTTTATTACGCTGAATGACGGCGATCGAACGCTGGGGTTTATTGGCGCATATCGTAATCTCAATGATTCGGTCTGGTTAACAACGTGGGATTTACCGAAGAAGAAAACGTCGTGGTGGAAAAAAATGTTTAGCGACGATTCGCTTGAGTTGAATGCGCATTTCCATAAAACAGCAATGACAATTAAAAAAGTGGATTAAACCATGAGAACGAATAAAGTCGTCTGGAGCGAAGGGTTGTTCCTCCGCCCTCAGCTTTTTCAACAACAAGAACGTTACTTTGAGTATTACGCGCATAAGCGAGCCTCGACGTTAAGTCCATTTTTCTGGGGATTCTCGCAGTACGAAATCGACCGCGAAGCGCTGACTTACGGCAAGTTTGTGCTTCGCACCGCCCGTGGCGTTCTGCCGGACGGCACGCCGTTTGATGTACCCGACCACGCCGAATTGCCGGAACCGCTGACTGTTTTGCCTGAACATCTTGGCAAGATGCTGTATCTGGCGGTTCCGCTGCGTCTTGATACCAGCGATGAAACCATTTTTAACCAGCACGATGCCAGTTCGCTGGCGCGTTTCCGCGCCCAGGAAGCTGAGCTTTGCGATACCAACGCTATTCGTCAGGGGCCAAAACCGGTTCAGCTGGCGATGCTCCGGTTGAAGCTGGTTCCGGAAACGGAGATGACGGAGTCATGGATCGGTCTGCCGCTGACCCGGGTAAAAGCTATTCAGCCGGATGGCAGCATCCTTTTGCATATGGATGATTACATCCCACCGGTGACCGGCTATGCCGCAAGCCCGCTGCTCAGAGAGTGGCTGACCCACCTTAATGGCCTGGTAAAAATGCGCGCAGAGATGCTGGCAAACCGCCTCTCTACTTCGGACGGGAAAGCCAGCGCCAGCGCGGAAGTGGTGGATTATTTGCTGCTGCAAATTTTTAATAAATATGAGCCGATTCTCGACCACTTGCGGCATATCCCTGAACTGCCGCCGATCGTTTTGTATGAAGAACTGGCAAAACTGGCGGGTGAGCTTTCGACATTTGTCCGTACCAAAACGCGTCGTCCGAAAACGGCTCCCGGCTACGATCACGCCAGGCTGTATCCCTCAATTCGCCCGCTGGTGGATGACGTTCATGATTTACTGAACCAGATCCTGGTGCGGGCAGGGCAACTTATCGACCTGCGCGCTAAAGGCAATGGCGTCTGGTCCGCTGCCGTTTTGCCCAACGAACTGCAGTCGTTTTCAAACCTGGTGCTGGCGGTGCATGCGCAACTGCCCATGGATGTTTTGCATCAGCAGTTTCAGGCCCAGGCCAAAATCAGCGCCCCGCAACAGCTTCATGAACTGGTTCGCTCGCACTTGCCGGGGCTGGTATTACAGGGACTGCCGGTACCGCCGCGCCAGATCCCTTACAGCACGGGTTATGTCTATTTCGAACTGCTCAAAAGCGGACCTTTCTGGGACAAAATCTCGACGACCGGCGCGCTGGCGCTGCATGTCGCCGGTGAGTTCCCGGGTCTGAAAATGGAACTTTGGGGAATCCGGAGCTGATGAAAGACGATATCAATCCGCAGGGAGCGGGCGCTTCAGAACACGCTCATGACGAGAATGCCTCGCCACAGGCGCTGGGGAAATTTCTCCTGGATGAGCAGGGTGACTGGGTTCAGGATCCTGAAACATCATCCGTCAGCCGTAGCGATACGGCTGAAATGCACCAGCAGCCTTTTAAAGACGACCGCGCATTGCGTAGTGAGAGCGTTCAGCAGCGCGTATTAAGGGTAAAAGCCGCCAGAAACCCATTACTGGAAGCGGCTCAGCCTTTGCTACGCGCGCTAAGCGATATGCCTGAACAGATTAGCGACATTACCCATGTTGAGATCCTGAAAAACACGCTCAAAAGCCAGATCAACCTTTTCAGTATCGTCTGCGATGAAGTGAACATTCCCTGGAAAAAAATGGCGATTGTTCGCTATTGCCTTTGTACGGCGCTTGATGAAGCCGCCCACACAACCCCGTGGGGGCTTGAAGCTGGCTGGTCTCAGAGCAACATGCTGAACCACTTTGAGGGCGACAACGACGGCGGGAACAAATTCTTCCTGTTGATTGGGCGTTTGTCGATGAACCCCAGTGAGTTTGCTGACGTGCTGGAGGTGCTGTTACGGATCCTCGGCCTCGGCTTTGAAGGGCGTTACAGCATTATTGAAGACGGCGACCGGCAGCTGACCAAAATTCGTCAACGCTTGCTGACGCTGATTCAAAGCACGCGCAATACCACACTACCGATTTTATCGCCGCATGGGCTGCAGCCGCCGGGCCCGGTATTACGTGAAAAAACCATCATCCCGGTTCGCCTGACAGCGCTGTGCGCGGGCGTGCTGATTGCCTCTGCTTTTATCTGGTTTAAGTACTCGCTGTTGAAACGCGTCGACGGTATCACCAGCGAGATCTACGCCATGCACAACATCAATATCACTGCGCCACAGGCCAAAATGCGCCTCCGGCTGGCTATCCTGCTGCGCAATGAAATTGAGAAACAGCTGCTCAGCGTTGATGAGACCCAGAAGCAGAGCAAAGTGGTGCTCAAAGGCGATTCGCTGTTCCTCTCCGGCTCAACCTCGGTACAACCCGAGATGGCGAAGATTATTGAACGCGTCGCGCGAGAAGTTCGCCGCGTGAACGGAGACGTACTGATTGTTGGCCATACCGATGCTACGCCTATTCATCGTCCGGGGCTGCCCAATAACGTGGTGCTGTCGGAAAAACGTGCGGCAGAAGTGGCTCGCTATTTTATCGCGGCAGGCCTGCCGGATAACAAAGTAAAAGTCGAAGGGGTCGGCAACAGTCAGCCACTGGCGTCTGATGATACCGCTCAGGGACGGGCGAAGAATCGCCGCGTAGAGTTTTTTGTCACGTATTAACGAGAACGACAATGTCTTATTTTAATAGAATCTTCGCGGCACGATTTTTGAAAACGCTGCTGATTGTATGTGCTATCGGGTTATTAATCGCCGCTATCTGGTTCCTTGGACCCTTTTTTGGTTTTGGCGATTCTCGTCCGTTACAGAGCGTCGAATCACGTGTGATTTTTATCCTGTTGGCCGTGCTGTCTCTGGTCATCTTCTGGCTGCGCTGGCCGCTGTTTATTGCGATAACCGCCATGCTGTGCGTGCTGGTCTGGGTCTTCGGCCCTTTCCTGCTCGCGGGAGAAAAACACCCGCTGGCGCCGATTAGCGTCAGGCTGGCAATCATTGCAATTTTGCTGGTAGGCGCTTTGCTGTATGGCCTGTGGTTACTTCTGCTGGCGTTAAAAGATAATCCGGCGCTGCTGGATAAGCTCTCTCGCCGTAAGACGCCTGTAGCGGAAAGCGATACGTCCGAAGTCTCCGCGGCTATTGCCCGCGCGGTTGATTATGTGAACAAAAATCGCAGTAATCTCACTTTCTTTCAGCGTGTGTTTTTAGCGCGTAAGCCTCTGGATCTCTTGCCGTGGTACATGATTCTCGGCACACAAGATGCAGGCAAGACTTCCGCGATTCTGGGGGCAGGGCAGAATTTTCCGATGCCCGAGCAGCTGAATCAGGTTGGAAAACCGGCGCAAAAAACGCGTAACTGCGAATGCTGGTTTGCCAATGACGCTATCTATGTTGATACCTCCGGGAAATACGTTAGCGAGCCGGAAGCCAATAACAACGAATGGCGCGCGTTGCTCAAAGCGTTAAAAAAACATCGGCCTGTTAAAGCGCTAAACGGCGCGGTAGTGACGTTTTCTGCCGCCGATGTGCTGGGGCGAAGCCAGGCAGAGCTGTTTGAACTGGCGGCCAGCCTGCGTGCCAGAGTGGATGAATTGCGCCAGACGTTGGGCGTGCGATTCCCCGTGTATGTCATGGTGACAAAGCTGGATCAGCTGCCGGGGTTTGCAGAGTATTTCAGGATTTTAACTGAGCAGGAGCGCGAGCAGGTCTGGGGCGTGACGTTTCCGTATGGTGATGCCAAAACGGCGTCAGTCGTCGAGCTGAGCGAGCAGATAAAAGAAGAATTCTCCCTGCTGGAAGATCGTATTGAACGTGACATGATCGTTCGCCAGCAGGAGGAGTATGACAACCGCGACCGCAAGAAGATGTATGCACTGCCGCAGGATTTCCTGCTGCTGTCAGAGCGGGTCGCTGACGTTGTCCATAATATCTTTTTTGCTTCCCGCTATGATGAATCGCAAAGCTATACCCTGCTGCGCGGCATCTATTTCTCCAGCAGTCATCAGCCTGTGGGATTAAGCCTGCTGAATAACCAGAGCATCATCCGTAAATGGTCAAACTACGTTGAGAACAAAACGCCAACGGTGATGGCGTCGTTAACTGCCCAGCCGGAAGAACGTGATTTTCTGATCGATGATGTGTCGTACGGCCGTCAGTATTTCCTTAAACAGCTGTTTAGTGAGGTGATCGTCAACGATCTGGGGCTGGCAAAGCATAACCTGGCGAATGAATCGAAATATCGCCTGCAGCGTTTTTTGGGACATACGTTTTGTATTTTGCTGACCTTCATGCTGCTAAACGGTTTCTGGAATAGTTACCGTCATAACAGCGATTATCTGGATGCCGTGGAAGCGAAGGTCGGAACGTTGGGCGTCGAGGTGAACCGTTTTGTTGATAATGCCGCGGACAACCTGCTGCCGCGCCTGCTTACGCTTTCACAGTACCTGCCGGAATACCGTTCGTTGGATGTCTTTAATCCGCCTCTCGACTGGCGCTACGGCCTCTATACCGGTAACGAAGTGGTGACGGCTTCTGATTCACTCTATCAGTTCTTCCTCCAACGGTTGCTACTGCCGCAGATTGAACAACAGGCTGGACTGGCGCTTCAGGAGGCGATTGACAACGGTAAATCCGAGCAAATTTACCGCCAGCTGAAGCTCTATCTGCAGGTATACGGTCACGGTGAATTCGATAAGCAGTACATGATCGCCAGTATTACCCGACTGTGGGAAACGACGAATAAGCTTCAGCCCTATGAAGAGCGACGGATTTTTATCGCGCACCTGAACAATCTTTTTGATTCTTCCGGGTGGCGACGCTATGGGCAGGATCTGGATGACGGGCTGGTGAAGTACGCTCGAGCCATGCTTGAACGTGAGGATCTGGCCAGCCGTCTGTACGAACGCATTAAGGATTCGGTGGTGCAAGATGCGCCTGCTGATTTGACGCTGGGCGCGATGGCTAAATCACGCGGCGGGGAGTTATTTTCTCCGCTCGACGAAAACGGAACAACGGTTATCCCAGGCCTTTTTACCCATGCCGGTTACGACGGGGTGTTTAAAAAAAAAATGGGTCCGGACCTGATTTCGCTGGTTAGCGAGGATGCTTGGGTGTTGGGTAAAGCGGAGGGCAACACCGCAGGCGCACCCGGCATGCAGGTCAAAATGACGAACAGCGGCGCGCTGGTTAACCCCGTACAACAGCAGATCCTGACGCTCTATCTGGATGAGTACACGCGGTACTGGCAGGATTTTCTGGGCAATATCCGCATCAAATCGCATGCGTTATCGCTGGACTACGGTAATGCCGGCATGACGGCGGATATTTACATGCTGCGACTGTTAAGCGCGTCGGACTCGCCGCTGGTGAACCTTATCACCCGCGCAGTGAAAGAAACCACGCTGGTTGGTCAAGAGGATAAATCGCTGCTCGATAACGTCAGCAACAAAGGGCAGATCTTGAATGCGGTTGCCAAAGTTAATCTGGCCTATGCCGCGATGGAAAAGAAATTGCTTCAGGAGCGGGTGGATAACCATTTTGCCCCGCTGCGTGAATTCGTGACGGGGGCCCGCGAGCCGGCGGTTGGCGCCCCTTCGACCACAGGCGGCGCGGAGCTGAGCAAGCTGATGGGCGCGCTGAGCGAACAGTACACGCTGTTCGTTATCTATGATGATGCGCTGAAAAATGGCAATGCAATGGCGCTTTCCGGCTCCGCGCGACAGCTTAGCGCGGAATCGCAAACCTGGCCCGATCCGCTGCCAAACCTGATTGCGCCGCTGCTGGACGGCGCCTGGCAACGTGCTAATGAGGAAGCCATTGTCAAAAGTAAAGAAGGCATTGAGGAGAACCTTGGCCGGGTATGTCGCGCGACCTTGCAGGGGCGCTATCCGTTTGCGGATAGCCAGCGGGACGTAAAGCTTGCCGATTTCGAACGTTTTTTCGCTACCGGCGGGCTGGTGGACGAGTACTTCAAAGCTAATCTGGCGAACAAGGTGGATACCTCATCACGGCCATGGCGCTTTAAAGGCGATATTGAGGATAGCGAAAACGCTCTGGAAATGTTCGAAAGCGCGGCGGAAATTCGTAATGCCTTTTTCCAGGACGAAGGGGGACGCCGTCTTTCGCTCGCTTTTGATATTTCGGTACCTTATTTGGATCCAGCGATTACGCAGTTGAATATGAATTTCGACGGTAAACAGGTGAATTATGCGCACTGGCCAGTTTCGCCCGTTTCGGTTATTTGGCCGGCGTCGCGCGTGGCTTCAAGAGTGACGCTTAATGCCACGCCGCGTATTGCAGCTGGCAGTTCATCAATGATGTTTACCGGTCCGTGGTCTCTGTTTCGCTGGATAGACAGCGCCAGCGATATTGTGACGACCAATTCCGGCGAGACGCAGCTGGTGTTTGAACTGGACTCACGACGCGCAAATATCGACGTCACCGGGTTGAATTATAAAGACCGGCCAGTCGTTGAACTGCTGAAAAATTTCCGCTGCCCCGGCGATTATTAAAGAGTGGTAGCCATACACAGAGGGAATTATGTCGATGCGCCTGTGTTTACTTGTCGATGATTCACGTGCAGGTCTGTTTCGCAGGTTGAGTAAAAAACAGCGCGAAGTGCGCTCGATTATTACGCAACATATACTGCCAAATATCGGTTCCTCAATGCTGGATAACTATTTACCGGAGCACTATCCGTGGTGCTTTGTTATTTCCGCTGCGTCGCTTCGACAAAGACATTCCTGCGTCGGTGCGTTTATGGTACTGCCGGGAAAACAGGGAGAGAAATTACTCGTCGTGATTTATAGCCAGGTCTCTTATTCGTGGTTGCAAAAAAATATGCATGTTGAATTCCCGCTGACGTTCTGGGCCTCAAGAATTTTAAACCTGGCCCGTAAAGAGGATGTGGTGACAAAGGACGGTCAGCTGTTATGGCAGTGGGTGAAGGCGCTCGGACGGGCTTATTCCCCCTGGCGAGAGGGGGTGTTGACACCCGCCTGGCGCTTTAAAAATCAATCACAGGTATTACTCAGGGAGGGTTCGCAGGAAGACTATTGCATTCGGAATAATGATGGTGTCGAGACTATGCCGTGGAAAAACTGGCCTGATTGTGTTCAGCAGGATGCAGGTATCTGGATTTGGCGACAAAGCCGACACAGGAAGATATTGGATTCGCAGAGAATTCCGTTACGACGCGCTGAGGCTAAATTGCCTGACGCATCATTTTAAGCTACTCACAACGCATCAGGTGATTATATGTCACGAACAATTAAATTAAGTAGCCCGGCGATGCCACTGCTGCTTGGAGAGCCAGCGTTGGTAATCTCAAAGCTGGATGGTGAAGAATCGCTTTCTTCGCTCTTTTCCTACCTGATTACTGTCAGGACACCTTCTAATCCGCTTATTCCCTGGCAGGAGGCGTCGAATGTCGATTTGAAGTCATTAATCGGCAAAGAGATGACTGTTGAAATTGAGCTTGATGGTAATGGATTTGGGGATTTTACCGGCACTGGAAAAGGTGTCCGTGAAATTTCCGGTATGGTGCAGAGGGCGCGCTATATCGGTCGCGATGGCAATCAGGCGCTTTATGAAATTATTCTGCGCCCTTGGCTTCATCTTGCGGAATTAACTACCGACTTTAAGATTTTCCAGCAGAAATCAGTGATAAATATCATTGATGAGGTCTTGGGAGACTATAACTTCCCCTTTGAGAAACGGCTGGCGGGAAGCTATCCGCTGCTTGATTTTCAGGTTCAATATGGCGAGACGGATTTCGATTTTATTCAACGACTGATGGAAGAGTGGGGTATTTACTGGTTCTTTGAACACAGTGAAAAAAGTTGCAAGTTGATTCTGGTTGACAATGTCGGTGCGCATAAGCGTTTTCCAAGCGAAGCCTACCACGTTATTCAATATGCTTCCGACCGTCCGAAGATGGATGAAGAATACATCAGTCAATTCCATTTCCAGGAAACGATTACCTCTGGGAAGTGGGTGACAAATGATTACGACTTTACTAAATCCCGTGCCGATATTATGGCGCTTGACAGTAAACCGCGGAAGACCAGCTTTAACCAGATGGAGATTTTCCACTGGCCGGGAGATTACGAGCAGCCTGCTGTCGGCGAGCAACTGGCGCGAGTGCGTATGGAAGAGCGCGGTGCGTTAGGTTCACGCTGCGAAGGTTCAGGCGAATTGCGTGGTATAGCCTGCGGCTGCGGTTTCGAGCTCGTGAATTACCCCGTCGATAAAGCGAACCGAGAATACATGATATTGCGCAGTCATCTGCTGGTGGAGGAAATTAACCAGCTTTCTTCGGAAGATGAATTTCGCTACAGCTGTGATTTTACCGTTCAGCCAACGACCAAGATTTACCGTCATCCTATGACGGTGGCGAAACCCAAAACCAGTGGTCCGCAAACGGCGATCATCGTCGGGCCTCCTGGCGAGGAGATTTGGACGGATGAATATGGCCGCGTAAAAGTCCGTTTTCTTTGGGATCGCTACGGTAAGAACCGCGAATCTGATTCTTGCTGGCTGCGCGTCAGTCAGGCATGGGCAGGGAATAACTTTGGCGGGATCTATATTCCACGTATTGGCCACGAGGTGATTGTCGACTTTATTAACGGCGATCCAGACAGGCCCTTAATCACCGGCAGCCTTTATAACAACGTTACGATGCCGCCGTGGGATCTGCCGGTTAACGCGACGCAAAGCGGACTGGTCAGTCGTACCGTTGGCGGCGGACGCAGTAACTACAATGGCATTCGTTTCGAAGATAAGCCGGGTCTTGAGGAGTACTGGGAACAGGCTGAGCGGAATATGAGCCGTTTGACCAAGCAAAACGAAGTACAGAGCATTGGCATGAACTCTGACGTTAACGTTGGCCTGTCGCGCAATCTGTTTGTTGGCGCTAACTATATGTCTGACGTTGTCGGTAATAGCAGCGCCATGATTGGTGCCGCGTTGGCGATTCAGGTTGGCGGAAGTCAGAGCGACACCGTTGCTGGAGCGAAAGGAATCAATGTGGGTGGTGCCTTTATGACAGCTGTCGGAGGATACCACTCGCTTTCCGTTGGCGGCGCCCATCAGGTGAACGTGGGAGGCTACCATTCCCTTGCCGTAGGCGGTGCGAGCACCATGGTTGCAGGCGGCGCCATGACGCTCACTTCGGGGGGTGAACTGGTTATTGCAGCGAAGAAAATAAAAATTATCGGCTCCGACCAGGTCATCATTGAAGGTGGAGAAGTCGATATTAATCCCGGTGATTGCTGCGATAACTGCGGCAGCGGCGGTGGTGGTGGCGGTGGCGGTGGCATGATCGGTTTGCCGGGCCTGCCGGCTATTGCCACGCTGTTCGGCGTGGTTATTCCATTACCGTCTTTGCCAATTCCAACCGAGACGCCAACCGAGCCGCCGACCGAAACGCCAACGCAGACGCCAACGGAGACGCCAACGGAGACGCCGACCGAGACGCCAACCGAGACGCCAACCGAGACGCCAACCGAGACGCCGACCGAGACGCCGACCGAGACGCCAACCGAGACGCCAACCGAGACGCCAACCGAGACGCCAACCGAGACGCCGACCGAGACGCCGACCGAAACGCCAACGGAGACGCCAACGGAGACGCCAACGGAGACGCCGACCGAGACGCCAACCGAGACGCCGACGGAGACGCCAACGGAGACGCCAACGGAGACGCCGACCGAGACGCCGACGGAGACGCCAACGGAGACGCCAACGGAGACGCCGACCGAGACGCCGACCGAGACGCCAACCGAGACGCCAACGGAGACGCCGACCGAGACGCCAACGGAGACGCCGACCGGTAGTGAAACCATCGAACCTTAATTGTTCATTGAACTCAATGGCGAGGCGCGTGCGCCATCGCCCATGTTGTTCCAGCAAGGAGAATTAATGATGCAAAACGCAGGACGAGTAGGTGATGCCACCGCGCATGGCGGTGCGTTATGTTCTGGATCTGGAGATGTCTATATTAATGGCCTGCCCGCCGCAATGGCCGGCGTTAGCGCAGCCCCTTGCGCGCTAGGACACGGCGCCGCGCCGGTCGTGACGGGATCAGGCTCTGTTTATATTAATGGTTTACCGGCGGCTCGTCTTGGCGATGTTACGGGTTGTGGTGCCGTTGTTGTGACGGGATCCGGCGATGTTTTTATAGGCTGATGTCGTGATTATTCAATTTGAATGGCCCGCCTCGCGGAAACCGGTGAGCATTTCCAGAAATCTGACCGCTGACAATGCCGTCGCATTTGATGCGGTCAACGGAGATTTTGACGCCCATAACAGTCACCTGGGCCATGATGCCGTGGTTTTCTTCTGGCACATGGCAAGGCCCGTTATGCAGAGTTTATGCACGAGTCATGTCTGCTCTCTTGACGGTATTGAGGTGTCATACGGAAGCGTTCATCCATTACGCGAGGCTAATAAAATTCAGGTTGGACACTTCAAGTTGGTCATGGCTGGCGGGGTCAATGACGAGCTCGATGAGCAGTCCTTTTTTCGGCTCATTTACCCCAATGGCGTCTGGCAGGCCAGCGACAAAATTCCTGACGTTGAGAACATTCTCCCCAACGGCGGGAATTACATCAACGATCTGCGCTACTTCAATGACGTCATACTCGCTCAGGATAGGGGCGACGATATTCTGAAAACGCTGGAAGTGGAATATAAGCGATTTCTTATCTGGCAGGAGCAGGATAATGGCTACTTTGGCGGAACAGCTCATCAGGCTCACCACATTCTTAAAACTGACTCTCGTTTTGAGCAAATCAGGGAGCAGATTAAAGACAAAACGCTGACGGAATGCGTTATCGCCAAGGATTTTCTGATGGAGAAAATATGGCCAGAACTGGAGCAGGGCGAACAGTGGGATGAACTCTTTGGGGAAGAGGAAAAATCCGATCTGCTCCGCGCGTTATCCCCAGAGCATATTGTTGCGAAAGGCAAAAACCAAGTCCCTGAACTGGTGTTTAAGGACTTTTGTAAAGTCGGACTGGACTCTTATTATTAATTAAAGGAATCAATATCATGCAGGATTTTACATCTCTTACTCATGCGCTCAAAACGTCATCGTTGGATGATCTTCAGGAACAGATCCTGGCGCAGGTTAAATCGCAACCACAGGATCTAAAAGCGCGAGAAGTATTGTTTAAACTCTATTGCGTTGATGGCGCGTGGGATAAAGCGTTACTGCAGCTTCAGACGCTAGCCCTAATGGATGACGGATTGAAAAAACAGACCGAGCTTTACAAAAATTTGGTATTCAGCGAAATGCAGCGTCAGCAGGTATTAAACGGCGAGCGTCTGGCCGCAACGTTGCACAGTGAGATGCCGGCGTGGATGGCGAAATTACATGAAGCGAATAGAGAACATTATCAGGGCAAAACGGAGCAGGCAGTTACATCGCGAGAAGACGCGTTTGGACTGGCGACTGAAAGCGCTGGGAAAAGTGATACCTTAGGGACGTTCTCATGGATAGCTGACAGTGATGGTCGTCTTGGACCGGTATGTGAGTTTATTTGTGCAGGCGGATACCGTTGGCTGCCCTATTCTTCCATCCAGCAATTGAGCGTATCCAAACCTGAAGACCTTTTGGATTTGCTATGGTTACCCGCAACGATCAATGCAGAGGGAGAAACATACTCTGGTTATATCCCGGCGCGTTACCCGGTTCAAAAACAGGACTCCCAGGAGAATAAATTAGGGTTAAAAACGGAGTGGTTGCAATGGTCTGAGATACTTTCTACGGGTAGTGGTAGGAAAGTTCTTATTACCGATATCAGTGAGCACTCAATTATGGAAGTGGGCGAAATTGTTTTCGGATAATCAGCGACATTACCTTCCCACCTTACTGGAGCGTCTCCAGGATGATGAGCCTAAAAGCCCTCACGATCGCGTGAGGCCGGTTGATATCAGAATGATGCGCAGCATTGTTCAAAAGGATATTGCCGATCTGATTAATCATATCAATATTGAAGATACGCTCGATGAGCGTCAGCATAAGTTTGTTATGGAGTCAGTGCTCAACTATGGCGTGTCGGCGTTGATCGGTACTCAGGAAAACCATCATAACTGGAATGTAATTGAGAAAACTATTCGTAATGCAATTTTACGTTTTGAGCCTCGGATAATTCCTGAGACGCTTCTGGTTCGCTCTTTGCAGGACAAAGATGGCCTGGCCCGGCATGCTGTTGTTCTTTTTGAAATCAGAGCGCTGATTCACTGGCAGCCCCGACCGGTTGATTTATGTATGAATGGACGTTATGACTTTGAGTCCGAAAAAGTCGATCTAAAATTGCTCTGAACTCCTCTTTACTTCCTATTCTGAAGGAATAATCCTAGGCTTTGGGATATGTGATCGGGCTTTTTTCTTAATCCTTTGTCCCAAAATTTTTCTTTACCAAATCTTTAATGGGTAATATTCCGGAAAAAATATAATTTTTTTTCGGAATATACCGCTTACTATATTCGTTTCAGATTAAATATCTAATTATTGCTTATTTTGTGGGTTATAATTTTGCAAACCTTTGTTTTTGCGATGTATTTGATCGTTTTATATGTTGTGTGTAAACTGAGGGCAATTGGACGGGATGCCTGGTTATGAGAATAAGGAGGGGTGTAAGGCCTTTTCTTATGACTTTTTTGAGTCTATTTCAGTGCGGTTTAAGTTTCTGGTTTATTTAATCCAGAAGGTAATGTTTTGTCTCAAACTGTAGTTTTACTTAAGTATTTTAACATTAGTAGAGGAGGACAATTGTAACGTGGGTTCGGGACGTTGTGTCTGAATGATTTGGTTTAGGACTGTCGTTTTTAATCGTTCATTTTGGTTTACGCTGGCTGGTTTTCGTTGTTCCTGGGAGTAAATACAAGTGGATGGGAATCGCGACACATGGGTGTGATATATGTTGAACATATTATTGATGGATTCTAACTTTTACCAGATATCGGGATTGAGCTTCTTAATTTTCAATCAGATCGCTGATGACCGTGAAGGTGAGGTTCTGTTTTTATTACCGTCAGAGGAAAAAAATCGTGATATTGCGGACATTATCTTCCGCGATGACATGGTGACGATTCGGATTTTTAATAAAAGACGTATCCGTAGTAACCATGAATTAGGCCGAAAAGAGGTCGAGGGGATTACTATTCACGTTCCATTTTTAACCAAAAATCAGACCCTGAACGACATTTCTATGAAAATCAGAAAAATACTTTCGATAGCCAGGGCCGATTACAACCTGCTCGTCAATAGGGAAGAGGCGTACTGGAATTTTGGATTAAAAAAATATGCTCAGCTTTCTGATACTGAAAATGATGTGATGATTTTGATTGGTCGGGGTTACAACAGCACTGACATCTCAAGGATCCTGAACCGCTCACGGAAAACAATCAGTACCCACTACCGTAATGCCAGCCGCAAGATGGGCGCGGCTAATCGGGCGGAATTCTACCGCTATGCCTCATTCATCGCTAATTGCCGTCGGGATGAAAGAAATACGCTTTGCCTGTAGCAGAACTACTTAAAAGGAATTGACTATGAATAATGATTTTCATAATAAATGGAGTGCGTACCTGTCTTTACAACGCCAACTGTATATTTTACCAGTTTATTTTGCCTCGTGTTCATACGGCTGGGCAGCCAATACCGATACCATTATAGCTAATGGAACTGAACGCACTCTTGAAAATTTAACCCTTGAAAATGGCACTAACGGTGCTTTTATCATTCAGGCAAAGAACAGTGCAGATTTAACCGCCACAAATGTCGAATTGAATAGTTCCGGCAGCCGCGGAGGCGGTGCCTGGATTGATAACAGCAAATTCACGGCTCAGGATTTGCAAATTAACGTCTCCGGTAATTTGGGTTCTGGATTATATCTGGCAAACGATAGTGTCGCTAAGATTGACAGTGTGACGATCGCGGGCCAGGGAAGCGCACTCGGATTGGTGCTCGATGGTCGCTGGTCTGTCCCGAATGGTCTGGCGACAGCAGATGTTATTGATGGGTCGATTGCGACCGAGTCTGGCGATGCCGTTCGGGTCAGCTCTGGCGAACTGACATTAAAGAATGTGTTAGCCAGTACCCAGGGCAATAGCAGCTATGCAATTAATGCCAACTCAAATGCAAAAATCGCTGTTGAGGGGGGGCGTTATTCGACCCAGGGCGTATATAGCGATGCAATTTGGGTCGTCTCGTCGGATTCCTCCGTTACGGTGGACAACGCAACGATTACTACCCAGGGCGACCGTTCTACCGCGGTTAATGCTCAGCGAGGCACGGCAAGCATCACGAACAGCACTGTTGAAACGCAGGGTGAAGGCGCCTACGGGTTGTATACCGAAAACCAGATTCAGGGTGATGGACTGATCATCGCCACCTCGGGATCAAGTGGCGTGGGGATGTTTACGGCGCTCGGGGGGCAAGGGGTGCTGACTAACAGCACGGTTGCAACGTACGGTGAGCTGGCTCCCGGCCTGCTGGTGTACCCCGGGTCGAAAATTACCGCCAATAATGTGGATATCACTACCGCAGGCAATGATAGCTTTGGGTTATGGAGTCGCGCTGGTGCGTTGGATATTAGCAACAGCCGCATTTCTACCTCTGCTGAGGGGGCCAGCGGATTGTTTGTGAATGGCTATTCCTCAACCTCATCGCTGAAAAATGATGTGTCGCTGGATAATGTGACGCTTAGCGCAGATAAGGCGCAGGCGATTCAAGTTGATACCACCGATCTGTCGCTGGAAGTGAAAAACTCCGTACTGACCGGTGGAAATGGCCAATTGATGACGGTCAGTAATTTTGAAGATACGCTCGATCCTGCCAATAACCTCTACAGTAACGTAACGTTCAGCGCGGTAAACAGCATGTTGAACGGCGATATCTTCGTGTCGGATCCGGCTAACGCAGTTGAGGTAAGTCTTGCATCGGACTCGGTGCTTACGGGAGCGGTAACGCATGCCACTTTTCTCGCGCTTGATGACACTAGCCGCTGGAACATGACCAACAGTTCAATCGTCGGAGAGTTGACGAATAACGGCACTATCACATTTTCAGACGCCAGCAAGTTCGACACCCTGACCGTAACGGGCAATTACGCAGGTGACGGTGGCCTGTTGGTGATGAACAGCGTTCTAGGCGATGACAGTTCACCGACGAACAAATTGATTGTCGGCGGGGATGTCCTCGAGGGAACAACCCGCGTTTCCATTAATAACCTTGGCGGACATGGCGCGCAATCCATTGAGGGAATTGAAATTGTTGATGTACGTGGTACTTCCATCGGCAGCTTTGTTAAGTCGGGGCGTATTGTTGCGGGCGCATATGATTACGATCTCGTACGTAAAGGTGAAAACTGGTATCTGACCAGCCAGGCGCGGGTCACCCCGGTTGACCCGGAACCGGAGCCAAATCCAACCCCAAACCCAAACCCAAACCCGACTCCAGAGCCTGCTCCGCAACCCGATCTCACCCCGGACCCCGCGCCGGAACTGAAAACCCCGGATACCGTTCGCCCGGAGGGCGGAAGTTACACCGCTAATCTGGCAGCGGGAAATACCCTGTTTATGATGACGCTACACGATCGGCTTGGAGAGCCACAATTTAGCGATGCGCTACAGAATCAATCGGAAGTCACCAGCCTGTGGCTACGTCAGGTTGGCGGTCATAACGTATGGCGCGACGGTAGCGGGCAGCTGAAAACCCAAAGTAATCGCTATGTGACGCAGATCGGAGGGGACGTCGCGCGCTGGAGTCGCGATGGTGCAGATCGCTGGCACGTCGGGTTTATGACCGGTTATGCCAATAGCCGTAGCACGACAGAGAGTCGCGTGAACGGTTATCGCTCGAAAGGATCGGTTAAAGGGTACAGCGTCGGCGGTTATGCGACATGGTATGCGAACGAAGAAAGTCATACAGGCGCATGGCTGGACAGCTGGTTGCAATATGGCTGGTTTAATAATGAAGTGAGCGGCGAAAAATTGGCGGCTGAAACCTATAAATCGCACGGCTTTACCGCTTCTCTGGAAGGCGGCTACACCTGGAAGACCGGCCAGTTCTGGGGGAGCCATGGCACACTTAATGAATGGTTTGTTCAGCCGCAGGCTCAGACGGTGTGGATGGGCGTAAGAGCCGACGATCATCAGGAAGCCAATGGCACGCGCGTACAGGGTGAGGGCGACGGGAACTGGATGACCCGGCTGGGTATTAAAACCTGGATAAACAGTCACCATGCGCGTGACAACGGCAAGCAGCGTGAATTCCAGCCTTATATTGCGCTGAATTGGTTGCATAACACGCGAAATTTCACCACGAAAATGGATGATGCCCGCGTGAGCCAGAATGGCGCGACAAACCTGGCTGAGGTTAAGGTCGGGCTGGAAGGAAAAATTAATCCGCGCATGAATGTCTGGGGGAATGTTGGCGTACAGATTGGCGATGCCGGTTATAACGACACTGCCGCGCTGGTGGGAATGAAATATAACTTTTAACGACTCGCTTCAAAACGGCCAGATGGGCTCTCTGTTTGGCCGTCTTTTGCGCGTTCGATTTAACTTAATGGAAGATAAAGGAAAGGACCTGATGCAGGCAGAAGATGACAACGTAAAGCAGCGCATAAAATTACGAATTAATGCGATACGGCAGATTTACTGGAATGCCAGCGTCGATCTGAATGATTTTGCGGCGCTTGACAGAGCGCTGGTGAGCGTTATGGATATTGCGAAGCCGACGCTCTCCCAGCGCAAAGCGCTTTTTGACATGTTGCCTCAGTCAGTGCTTGGATTTGGTATTCAGTGGGGATTTGATGATACCGACGTTTGCGATGTTATCGCTGACTTTGCGCAGTCGAATAAAGAGGCGTTATTAACGAAAATCTGAACAGTGATTTTGTTAACCAATGGTTAATATTAATGGTGCATTTTATTAACATTTGCACGTTTTTAGTGCGTTACATGCACTTTTATTGTGCATTTCTTTTCTTTTAGCCTTCCTTTGATGTCTGGTTTTGTAATAATTATGTAAAAATAATTCATAAGAAATCATTCGCTTACCGTTAATTTTCCAGAAAACTGCTGAACCAATACGTTATTGGTTCGTTAATTGCTTAATCATTTGCATGATAAGTTGCACGTCATATCAATAACTTATCGTTAATAAAAATAAAGAAATGATGATAGTGAGCGAACCAATATGGAAAAACCGTCACGGTTTCTGGCAAATTCCAGCACCGCGCTTGAGCAACTGCGCGGGCTAATCAACCAGCACGAGTCAACACCAGGCATTCCGCTGCCCACTGAACGTGAGCTGTCGGAGACACTCGGCGTAGGACGACGCGAAGTCCGTCGTGCGCTGGATGTGCTGGAAGAAGAGGGGCGCATCTGGCGTAAACAGGGTAAAGGGACATTTATTGGCCCAGCGGCACCTGTTGAACCGCTGGCCCTTCAGGGATTGGTTCAGCAGACCAATTTGCTGGAAGTGATGGAAGCTCGACTACAGCTCGAACCCGGCTTAGCCCGTCTTGCGGCACTGCGTGCCACCAGGGAAAACCTCGCGCTCATGCAGCGTATGCTAGATCGCATTAATAAGGTCAGCGCGGATGACCGCGATCTCAACGAACTGTGGGACAGCGCATTCCACCGCGCGATTGCAGAAGCCGCAGGCAACCGCCTGATGCTCGGCCTCTTTGATGCCATTGATGCCGTCCGGCGGGAGCCAGGCTGGCAACATCTGCGTGAACTCGCCCGTACCCCGGAGCGTGTGGATAGCTACAACGACCACCACAGTAAAATCATGTCTGCGATTACCCATCGCCAGCCTAATGAAGCAGCGGCCGCCATGCGCGAACACCTGCTCAGCCTGCAATCCGCCCTGATTCAGGCTATTCATCTTGAGGACGACCCCACGCTATGACGACGATTCCGTTTAAGGAAAGCACTCCTGTATTGCGGCTGCACAACCTCAACGTTAAGTTCTCCGGCTCTCCGGTTAGCGTGCTTGATGGCATTTCGCTAACGGTCAAAGCGGGCGAAACGCTGGCGCTGGTGGGAGAATCCGGCTGTGGGAAAAGCATCACTTCATTAGCGCTGATGGGCCTGCTGCCCGCCAGCGCACAGATTGTGAGTGGAGAAATGCAGTTCCGCCGTCACGATCTGCGCAAGCTCTCGCCGCGCGAATATGCCGATCTTCGCGGCAGCGAGCTGGCAATGATTTTTCAGGAACCCATGACCTCGCTTAACCCTGCCTTCACGCTGGGCGACCAGCTTAGCGAAGCGGTAATGCGACACCAGAACGTTTCCCGTCCTGAAGCCATGAAGGTCGCGCTGCAGATCCTGGAGAAGGTCCAGATCCCGGCGGCTGAAATGCGGCTGAAAGCGTATCCCCATCAGCTTTCAGGTGGGATGCGTCAGCGCGTGATGATTGCGATGGCATTGATTAACCACCCGCGTCTGCTGATTGCCGATGAACCGACCACGGCGCTGGATGTGACCATTCAGGCGCAAATCCTCGCTCTGCTCAACACCTTAAAAGAAGAGACGGGCACGGCGGTATTGATGATCACCCATGATTTAGGCGTCGTCGCAGAAGTCGCGCAGCAGGTCGCGGTGATGTATGCCGGGCAGGTGGTGGAGCAGGGGAGCGTCGAGGCGATTTTTGCCGATCCGCAGCATCCCTATACCATCGGTCTGATGGGATCGATTCCCTCGCTGGGGGCACGCAAAGGCCAGCTTTCCACCATTCCGGGCGCAGTACCTCTGCCCGAATCCATGCCGAAAGGCTGTCGTTTTGCCACCCGTTGTCCGTTCGCTCAGACGCGCTGCCACGATGAAAAACCGTCACTCAGCACGCTGGGTGTCGGGCATCAGGTTGCCTGCTTCCGCGTCCCGCTGGAACACCATATTGCGCTGGGAGAAACCGCATGACCACGCCCATTCTTGAAGCCCGCGACTTAAGCAAGCTCTTCCCCGGCCCTAAAAAGCTGTTTACCCCGGCACGGTTTGTTACGGCGGTGGATCGCGTTTCCCTTTCCGTCATGCCGGGTGAAACGCTGGCCATTGTGGGGGAGTCCGGTTCCGGGAAATCAACCCTCGGGCGTTTACTTCTGCGTTTACTGGCGGCTAGCGAAGGACGCGTGTTCTATCAGGGAGAGGAAATTACGCACGCATCGGGTGCCCGCCTGAACCAACTGCGCCGCGAGCTGCAGATCATTTTTCAGGATCCTTTTGCCTCACTGAACCCGCGCATGACGGTAGAGCAGATTGTCGGCGAGCCGCTGTGGCTGCACCAGAACATGAAAAAAGCCGATCGTCAGTATCGCGTAGCTGAACTGCTTAAAACGGTGGGGCTGCCTGCCGCCTGGGCCGGGCGTTATCCCCATGAGTTTTCCGGTGGGCAACGCCAGCGCATTGGGATTGCGCGGGCGCTGGCCTCTGGGCCAAAACTGCTGCTGGGGGATGAGCCTGTTTCAGCGCTGGATGTCTCAGTGCAGGCCCAGGTGGTGAATCTGCTGGAAAGTCTGAAACACCAGCTGGGGCTGACGATGGTCATTGTCGCGCACGGCCTGGCGGTTATCCGCCATATGAGCGACCGCGTGGCGGTGATGTATCTCGGGCAAATCGTCGAGCTTGCCACCGTCGACGAAATCTTTGACGCGCCGCTGCACCCTTATACCCAGGCGTTAATCGCCTCTGCGCCACAAATGCAGCCGGGTGTAGAGCGTGACGCCCCCCTGTTGCAGGGCGATTTACCGAACCCGGCCAACCCGCCGACCGGGTGTCGTTTCCATACCCGTTGCCCGTACGTGACCGATGAATGCCGCCAGGTTGAGCCGATTAACCAGGTGCTCGACGGTGGGCGTCAGATTGCCTGCCACCGCTGGCAGGAGATTAACCGCGATCGCAGTGTGATTCAGATAGCACCGCCATCCGCAGCATTTCTGCGCCGCCGCGCGCTGTTTGAACACGCGGCCTCTCACTCCTCCCTTCCTTCAAGGAACTCATGATAATGATAATGCGTAATTCTCTTTTGACCGTACTGGGAAGTGTCATGTTGCTTGGCGCGGCGTTGCCCGCCCATTCTGAAAGCGTGCTGCGAATTGGCCTGGGTGCCGATCCGGACATGCTCGATCCGCATCTGGCGCGTACCTACTATGGCCGCTTTGTCTTCGCCTCCTTGTGCGACAGGCTGGTGGATGTGGACGAACATCTGAAGGTGGTGCCGGGGCTGGCAAAAGATTGGGCCTGGAGCGAAGACGGCAAAACCCTGACGCTGAATCTGCGTGAAGGCGTGACTTTCCACGACGGAGAGAAATTTGACGCCGCGGCGGCAAAATACAACCTCGACCGCGCCCTGACCTTAAAAGGCTCCCTGCGTAAAAGCGAGATCTCGTCCGTTGAATCCGTGGAGGTCACCGGCCCGATGCAGATTGCGCTGCACCTGAAAACGCCGGATGCCGCGCTGCTGATGCAATTGACTGACCGTGCCGGGGCAATGATGGCGCCTAAAGCGGCGAAAAAACCGGATTTTGCCGCCCATCCGGTCTGTTCCGGCCCGTATAAATTTGACAGCCGCGTGTCGCAGGATCGCATTGTGCTGACGCGTTTTGATAACTACTGGAACAAAGACGCGTACCACTTCGACAAAATCATCTATCTGCCAATACCGGATGCCTCCGTGCGCCTGGCGAACCTGCGCGCGGGCGATCTCGATCTGACCGAAGGCGTTGCTGCAAGCGACGTCAAAACGGTGGAGGCCGACAGTAAGCTGGCGCTGGCGAAGGTGACGGGTCTGGGTTATCAGGGCATCACCTTCAACATCAATAACGGCAAAGTCCCGGCGAACGATCCTTTCCAGGATGCCCGCGTGCGCGAAGCATTCTCCCAGGCCATCGATCGCGATGCGTTGAATCAGGTGGTCTTCGAAGGGCTTTACACACCCGCAAACCAGGCGTTCTCACCGGTCAGCCCGTATCACGTGAATGTACCCGTTCCACCGCGTGACGTTGAAAAAGCCAAAGCCCTGCTGAAAGCAGCTGGCGTCACGGCACCGCTGACCGTCAACCTGCTGGTACCTAACAACCCAACCTCGCAGCAGGTTGGACAGGTGCTTCAGGCGATGGTGGCAGAAGCCGGCTTTAACCTGAACCTGCAAATGACCGAATTTGCCACGCTGCTCGATCGTCAGCAGAGCGGTGACTACCAGCTGAGTTTCTCCGGTTGGTCAGGACGTCCGGATCCGGATGGCAGCATCTACGGGTTTATTCATAGCAAAGGCACCCTTAACGATGGGCGTTACAGCAACGCGCAGGTTGATGAGTGGCTGACCCAGGCTCGCCTGAGTACTGACCAGGCTGCACGCCAGCCGCTGTACGACAAGGTGGTGAAGCAGCTGCAAACCGATATGCCGATTGCTTACCTGTACTTTGAGCCGCGTATTTTCGGCCTGAACAAAAACGTGCAGGGCTTTAAACCCTACCCGGACGGCATTGTGCGTCTGGCCGGTTTAACGCTGGCGAAATAATCGTCCTGAGGAGAAACCATGCTGGAACTGATTTGCAAACGCCTGCTGCTGGCCATCCCGACCCTGCTACTGGTGAGCATGATGGTGTTCGGGCTGCAAAAGCTGCTGCCCGGCGATCCGCTGATCGCCATGGCCGGGGAAGAGCGCGATCCCGCCGTGATTGCGCAACTGCGCGCCGATCTCAACCTGGATGCGCCGCTCCCCGTGCAGTATTACGACTGGCTGACGCGCGCGCTGCAGGGCGATCTTGGTGTCTCCTTACGCACTCACGAACCGGTTACACAGCTGATCGCCAGCAAGTTGCCGGTGACGATCGAGCTGTCACTGCTGGCGATGATCGTTGCGCTGGTATTTGGCATCAGCATGGGGATTCTCGCCGCGGTGAATAAAAACAGCTGGGTCGATCACGGCGCGAACTTTGTCGCCATCTCCGGCATATCGATACCCCATTTCTGGCTTGGGATCCTGTTGATTTTGGTCTTCTCGGTCAATCTGCAATGGCTGCCGGCGTCTGGGTATGTTCCGTTTAGCGAAGATCCGATACAGAACCTGCGCACGCTCCTGTTGCCCGCTTCGGTGCTGGGGACGGGGCTGGCGGCCACGCTGATGCGTCATACCCGCGCGTCGATGATCGCGGTGCTGAAGGCGGATTACATTCGTACCGCCCGGGCAAAAGGACTGCTGCCAAAAGCGGTGATCTTAAAGCACGCGTTTCGTAATGCGCTGGTGCCGGTGATCACCCTCACCACGCTGCTGTTCGGTGAACTGCTGGGCGGTGCGGTTCTGACCGAGCAGGTCTTCACCATTCCGGGCTTCGGCAAGATGATCGTCGACTCGGTATTTAACCGTGACTATGCGGTGGTGCAGGGCGTGGTGCTGATCGTGGCGATCGGCTTCCTGATGCTCAACCTGCTGGCTGACGTGCTCTACGTTCTTATCAACCCGAAAATGCGAGGTTAACGATGGCGGAACTGACGACTCAAACCGTTGCGCCCGCGCTGCCGCGTGCGCAGAACCGGGTGCTGAAGAAATTCCTCGCCAATAAAAGTGCAGTAATTGGTGCGGTAGTGGTGGGTTTCTTTGTGCTGATGGCGCTGCTGGCGCCGTGGATTGCTCCGTTTGACCCGGTTAAGGCCAACTTCCTGGCGGTGCGTAAAGCGCCGTCGGCAATGTACTGGTTCGGCACCGATGAGCTGGGGCGCGATATCTTGTCCCGCATCATCTGGGGAGCCAGAACCTCACTGATGGCGGGCTGTATGTCGGTAGTGATTGCCGTTGTCATCGGCGTGCCGCTGGGGCTGGTGGCGGGGTATTTCCAGAAAATGTGGGATGGCGTCATCTCACGTTTTATTGAGGCACTGCTGGCCTGTCCGTTCCTGATCATGGCGATCGCGCTGGGGGCGTTTTTAGGCCCGAGCCTGACCAACGCCATGATCGCCATCGGCCTTTCTGCGATGCCGATCTTCGCCCGCCTGACGCGCGGCCAGGTGATCGCCATTCGCAACGAAGAGTACATCGACGGCGCGCGGGCAATTGGCCTGCCGGATCGCTGGATCATTATTAAATACGTCTTGCCGAACGTGATGTCACCGATTCTGGTACAGGCCACGCTGGCCATTGCGTCGGCGATTATCGCCGAAGCCAGCCTCTCGTTTTTAGGATTAGGACAACAGCCGCCGAACCCGTCCTGGGGCTCGATGCTCAACACCGCCAAAGGGTTCCTTGAGCAGGCGCCGTGGATGTCCGTGTTCCCCGGCGTGGCGATTTTCCTCGCCGTTCAGGGCTTTAATTTACTCGGTGACGGGCTGCGCGATGCGCTCGATCCGCGCCACGACTAAGGAGTCATGATGACCAAAGCGCTTGATTTTACTTCCGGTTACGATTCACGCCGCCCACCGATGATGGGCCATAATGCGGTTGCGACCTCACAGCCGCTGGCAGCGCAGGCAGGTATGCGCATGTTGCAGCTGGGCGGCAATGCCGTTGATGCGGCAGTGGCTACCGCTATGGCGCTGACCGTTGTCGAGCCTACCGGCAACGGTATTGGTAGCGACGCCTTTGCCATCGTCTGGGATGGTGAAAAACTTCACGGTCTGAACGCGTCTGGCCGTTCACCGGCCAGCTGGCATGCGGATCTGTTTGCCGGTAAAACGGCGGTGCCGGAAATTGGCTGGGATGCGGTGACGGTTCCCGGAGCGGTATCGGGCTGGGTTGCGCTTGCTGAACGTTTTGGCACGCTGCCGCTGACCACGCTGGCACAACCTGCCATTGAGTATGCGCGAAACGGTTTCCCGGTCTCTCCGCTGATTGGTCACCTGTGGCAGCGCGGCTATAACAAGCTAAAAGATCAGCCGGGGTTTAGCGCCTGTTTCGCACCAGAAGGGCGCGCACCGCGAGTTGGGGAGATCTTCCGTAACCCGGCGCAGGCGAACTCGCTGGAGCTGATTGCAAAAACCAACGGCGAAGCGTTTTATCGTGGCGAACTGGCGCAGAAAATTGCGGCGTTTGCAAAAGAACACGGTGCGCACCTGACGGCGGAAGATCTGGCAAATCACCGCGTGGACTGGGTTGAGCTGCTGTCGCGTGATTTTGCCGGTGGTTCGGTGCAGGAGCTGCCGCCAAACGGTCAGGGGATCGCCACGCTGATTGCGCTGGGCATTCTTGAGCAGTGCGGCATTGAGAAACATCATCCGGATTCCGTTCAGGCGCTGCACCTCTCCATTGAAGCAATGAAGCTGGCGCTGGCGGATCTCGACCGCTACGTGGCGGATGAAGAGCATATGGCGTTCGCCGCCAAAGAGCTGTTAAGCGATCATTACCTGAAGTCGCGTGCGGCGCTCATCAACCAGGAGCAGGCGTCTGATTTCACCTACGGTTCACCGACGCAAAGCGGCACGGTTTACCTGACCGCAGCGGATTCCAGCGGCATGATGATCTCATTTATTCAGTCCAACTACATGGGCTTCGGTTCGGGCATCGTGGTACCGGATACCGGAATCAGCCTGCAAAACCGAGGCTGCGGATTTGTGTTGGATCCAACACACCCGAACGCGCTGGCGGGCAGCAAGCGTCCGTTCCACACTATCATTCCAGGCTTTGCGATGGACGGTAACGGCAAGCCGCTGATGTCCTTCGGCGTGATGGGCGGGCCAATGCAGGCGCAGGGGCACATGCAGATGGCGCTGCGCATTATGCTGCACGGACAGAACCCGCAGGCGGCGATCGACGCACCGCGCTGGCGCGTGGTACAGGGCAGGGAAGTGATTGTTGAGTCGACCTTCGATCGCAACACCATTGCCGCGCTGCGTGAACGTGGGCACCAGATCGTGGTGGAAGATCCGTTGCAGGATTACAACTTCGGCGGTGCGCAGGTGATTTACCGCATGCCGGAAGGGCATTACGTTGCCGCGACGGAAAGCCGCAAAGACGGACAGGCGTTAGTGAGCTAACGTTTTAATCCCCCTCTCCCCGTTGGGAGAGGGGGAAACCTTCACCCAATGCTAAACGGATCTGCATCCTGCCATGCCGGAAACTTCTCCCGGTACTCCTTCAGCGCCGTCAGTGAAATGTCAGCATCAATGCGCGTTGCCTGATGCGGTTCGGCGGTGGCAATAATCTCACCCTGTGGATTGATCACCCGGCTGTCGCCACGGTAATGGTGCCCGTTACCGTCAGTGCCCACGCGATTACATCCCACCACATACGCCTGATTCTCGATAGCGCGTGCGACCAGCAGTGCCTGCCAGTGCAGCGAGCGCGGCGCCGGCCAGTTGGCGACATAGAGCGCCAGGTCGTAATCATTGCGGTTGCGTGACCAGACCGGGAAGCGCAGATCGTAGCAAACCAGCGGCAGAATTCGCCAGCCGCGCCACTCAAACACCACGCGCTCGTTTCCGGCCTCATAGTGATGATGTTCATCCGCCATGCGGAACAGATGGCGTTTGTCGTAGAAATGCACCTTCCCTTCCGGCTCAACCAGCAGGAAGCGGTTCACCGGCCCGCGATCGGTTTGCAGCGCTGCGCTACCGGCAACCAGCGCGTTGGTTTGCTGCGCTTTGGCCTGCATCCAGGCGACAACCTCTTCCTGCGGCATGGATTGCTTAGCCGCTTCCATTGCGAAGCCTGTGGTGAACATCTCCGGCAGGACAATCACATCGCGCCCGGTAATCTCTTCCAGTTGACGATCAAAGTGACGCAGGTTGGCAGGGCCATCCATCCACACTAAAGGTTGCTGCAAAATAGAAATCTTCAAACCAGGCACGATACAGACTCCTCAAAAGACCGCTTTTTGACACTGTAGCACGTCATACCGAGAAAATGTGGCAATAAAAAACCCCGCGCGAGGCGGGGTTTAAGGGAGCGAAACGGCTCAGGCTGCTTCAGGTTTGCGGACCTTCTCCGGCAGCTTTACCGGCTGTGTCGCCAGCTCGTCCGGTTCGAAATCGTCCACGTTAATGCTGCGCAGACGGCTCTCTTCGGCTTTTACCAGCAGAGCCGCTTCATCATTGTCGATGATACCGCCCGCCAGCGCCTGTTTCGCCAGCTCATCCAGGCGAGTGAACGGCAGGTTTTTGCCCAGCTGTTTACAGATTCTCTGGTGCACTGGATCGGCAGCCATCACATCCAGCAGGGCCTCTTCCAGCAGGCCGACCGGGTTATGCTCGGTTGGCTCCAGGTACTGACCACGGCCAATGCGGGAACGGGTTGCGCTCGGCACCTGCAGGATCTTCGCCACTTTGTGATCCAGCTTGTCTGACGGTGCCAGATGATGACGGCCGGTCGGGAAAATCACCACGCGCAGCGCGCCTGCCACAAAGCGATTCGGGAAGTTCGCCAACAGATCGTCAATGGCCTGTTCTGCCTGATACATGGCGTCCTGCACGCCCCAGTGCACCAGCGGCAGATCCGCTTCGTGACGGCCTTCATCGTCATAGCGTTTCAGCACCGCAGAGGCCAGGAATACCTGACTTAACACATCACCCAGACGGGCAGAGATACGCTCGCGGCGCTTCAGGCTGCCGCCCAGCACGGCCATTGAAACGTCCGACAGCAGAGCCAGGTTGGCGCTCAGACGGTTAAGATGCTGGTAATAGCGCTTGGTCGCATCGCCGGTTGGCGTCGCGCTGGTAAGACCGCGCGTCAGACCCAGCCAGAAGCTACGCACCTTGTTGCTGCCCACGTGGCCAATGTGCTTGAACAACAGCTTATCAAACGCGTCTACGTCATTATTCTGCGCGGCGGCCATCTCTTCCAGCACGTATGGATGGCAGCGGATTGCGCCCTGGCCGAAGATCATCATGCTGCGGGTCAAAATGTTTGCCCCTTCGACGGTGATAGCAATTGGAGCGCCCTGATAGCCGCGCGCCAGGAAGTTGCCTTCACCGAGCATAATGCCTTTACCGCCCGCGATATCCATCGCATCAATGATTGACTGCTGTGCGCGGTGGGTACAGTGGTACTTCACAATGGCGGACAGCACGGCCGGTTTTTCGCCCAGCATAATGCCGTAGGTAATTAACGAGGCGGCGGCGTCCATCACGTAGGCGTTGCCCGCGATGCGCGCCAAGGGCTCTTCAATACCTTCCATCTTACCGATGGAGATTTTGAACTGGCGGCGGATATGGGCGTAAGCACCAATCCCCATCGCCACGGATTTCAGACCACCGGTCGAGTTAGACGGCAGGGTAATGCCGCGACCGACAGACAGACATTCCACCAGCATACGCCAGCCCTGTCCGGCCATTTTCGGGCCACCGATGATGAAATCGATCGGCACAAAGATATCCTGACCGCGGGTTGGACCGTTCTGGAACGGTACGTTCAGCGGGAAGTGGCGACGACCAATTTCTACACCTGGGGTAGAGGTTGGGATCAGCGCACAGGTAATGCCCAGCTCCTGTTCACCACCCAGCAGTCTTTCCGGGTCGGAGAGTTTAAAAGCCAGGCCCAGCACGGTGGCGATAGGCGCCAGCGTGATGTAGCGCTTGTTCCAGGTCAGGCGCATACCGAGCACCTGCTGACCCTGCCATTCGCCCATACACACGACGCCGGTATCAGGAATAGCGCCTGCATCGGAGCCGGCTTCCGGGCTGGTCAGCGCGAAGCATGGAATTTCCAGACCGCGTGCCAGACGAGGCAGGTAGTGATCTTTCTGCTCTTCAGTACCGTAATGTTGCAGCAGCTCACCCGGTCCTAACGAGTTTGGTACGCCGACGGTGATTGCCAGAATTCCGGAGACGCCCGCCAGTTTTTGCAGCACGCGAGCCTGAGCGTAAGCGGAGAACTCCAGGCCGCCATACTCTTTCTTGATGATCATCGCGAAGAAGCGGTGTTCTTTCAGGTATGCCCACAGCTCTGGCGGCAGGTCAGCCATTTCATGGGTGATGGCAAAGTCATTTGCCATGCGGCACGCTTCTTCAACCGGGCCATCGATAAAGGCTTGTTCTTCAGCGGTCAGGCGCGGCTGCGGATAGTTGTGTAGTTTTTTCCAGTCAGGGTTGCCCTGGAACAGGTCGCCTTCCCACCAGGTGGTGCCCGCATCAATCGCTTCTTTTTCTGTACGCGACATCGGCGGCATCACTTTGCGAAAGCCCTTGAACACCGGCGCGGAAATCATGGCCTTACGCATCGGCGTAACGTTAAACGGCAGCAGAATGATTGCCAGTGGAACCAAAAGCCAGATATTCCAAAGGCCTGCAATGCCAAGCGCAGCCGTCCAGACCAGAAGAATCAGGCTGCTAAGGAATAAACTGACGCGGTGATAGAACAACACACCGAGCAGAACAACGGTTGCGAGAACACTCAAAATCATCATAAAGAAAAGCTCCCTTGCTTGTAGGAGGTCTGACCACTTGTGATGATATGGTTGTAGTAGATGTCATTTCCTTTAGCAATGTGTTTACAAAATAATTACAACCTGGTTCACATTGTTCGCGTTTTAGTCGGCACGAAATATCAAAACGCCGGACGATTCGCATGGCTTTAGCTTCTCGCTTTTAACGCTATCCGGTACACTTCACTGTGTTATTTCATCAATACTGAAGGATTATCCTCATGTACCAGGATCTTATTCGTAACGAACTGAACGAAGCGGCGGAAACGCTGGCTAACTTTCTGAAAGATGATGCCAACATTCACGCGATTCAGCGCGCAGCGGTTCTGCTGGCCGACAGCTTCAAAGCCGGTGGCAAAGTGCTTTCCTGCGGTAACGGTGGCTCTCACTGCGACGCCATGCACTTTGCTGAAGAGCTGACAGGACGTTACCGTGAAAACCGTCCGGGCTACCCGGCGATTGCGATTTCCGACGTGAGCCACATCTCCTGCGTGAGCAACGACTTTGGTTATGACTACGTCTTCTCTCGTTACGTGGAAGCGGTAGGGCGTGAAGGTGACGTGCTGCTGGGTATCTCCACTTCCGGCAACTCCGGCAACGTGATCAAAGCGATCGCTGCGGCGCGTGAAAAAGGGATGAAAGTCATCACCCTGACCGGTAAAGACGGCGGTAAGATGGACGGTACGGCGGATATCGAAATCCGTGTCCCGCACTTCGGTTATGCTGACCGTATTCAGGAAATTCATATCAAAGTGATCCATATCCTGATTCAGTTAATTGAAAAAGAGATGGTCAAGTAAGACTTCGCTGGGGGGCACCGGTGCCCCCCGCTGTTGTGGAGGTGATGTATGTGCGAATTGCTCGGGATGAGCGCCAATGTGCCAACCGATATCTGCTTTAGTTTCACCGGGCTGGTTCAGCGCGGTGGGGGAACCGGGCCGCATAAAGACGGCTGGGGAATCACCTTCTACGAAGGCAAAGGGTGTCGCACGTTCAAAGATCCACAGCCTAGCTTTAACTCACCGATTGCCAAACTGGTGCAGGATTATCCCATCAAATCTTGCTCGGTAATCGCGCACATCCGGCAGGCAAACCGTGGCGAAGTGGCGCTGGAGAATACCCACCCGTTTACCCGCGAGCTGTGGGGACGTAACTGGACCTACGCGCACAACGGGCAACTTACGGGCTATAAATCGCTGGAGACGGGCAATTTTCGCCCGGTCGGCGAAACGGACAGTGAGAAAGCCTTCTGCTGGCTGCTGCATAAGCTGACCGAGCGTTACCCGCGCACGCCTGGCAATATGACGGCGGTGTTTAAATACATTGCGTCACTGGCCGCAGAGTTGCGTGAAAAAGGCGTGTTTAACATGCTGTTGTCTGACGGGCGCTATGTGATGGCGTTCTGTTCGACGAATCTGTTCTGGATCACGCGCCGCGCGCCGTTTGGCGTGGCAACATTGCTCGATCAGGATGTAGAAATTGATTTTCAGAAGGAGACCACACCGAATGATGTGGTCACTGTGATAGCAACGCAGCCGCTGACGGGCAACGAAACCTGGCAAAAGATCATGCCAGGCGAATGGGTGCTATTTTGCCTCGGGGACCGTGTAGTTTGATGCCAGCTGTGGGTGGACAACTTCGTGGCTCAGCGGTTTGCTGACCACGTACTGGCCATCCACAACCGATACCGTTGGCGGCTTGCGGGTCTGCTCGAAGTAGTCGTAGCCTGGTTTCAGTTGCTTCCAGAAATCCGCATAGTAAGAGTACTTGTGGCGCGCCATGTTGGCATCGGTCATGCGGAACGGATAGATACTGACCTGAACGTTAGGCTGGCCAAAGACTAACGCGCCCGTGACAAACTGGAAAATCTCATCAATGCCGGTATCGGTCATCGCATAACAGCCGATAGAAACGCAGGCACCGTGGATCATCAAATACTTACCTTCATAACCGTGCGCACGGTCGTAGGCGTTCGGAAAGCCGATATTAATCGCTTTATAGAAACGGCTGTCAGGTTTTAACTGGCTACGCTGAACGTTGTAAAACCCTTCCGGACTTTTAAAATCGCCCTGACGCTGTTTTGGCCCCAGTCCACCGGAATAGTTACAAATTTTGTAGCTGTCGAGCAGCTGATATGTCTCACCCATTTTTACAAACAGGTCGAGTGTGCGTTCTTCCTTGAAGATTTGAATATAAACCGGTGATCCCATTAACTGCTGTTTATATTCTTTGCTGATCGGCGTCGTGGAGCTATTACTGCTAAGCAGCCCGGCAAACGACATGCACGGTATCAGAAGCATCGCAATGAACAATGCGATTTTACGCATACTACTAGTTCCTTGATAAAACTAAGACCAACTTGCCAGAACGGCAAAAGAAACCCGAAATCAGAATATTCTGGACAGGAGCGCTCACATTAGCATCGCCAGATATTTTCGCAATAGCGGAATAGCTGGTTTACAAATTAGTTTAACGTAATTGCCCACTCAAAAAGCATTGACGCCATAAACTTTGCGTAATGCCTCGCAATTCGGCGCATCCAGCGGCGGTTCCGCTGCCTGCGAATGGGTGAAAATGGTACACTTCAGCCCCTCAGGATTGTTGTTCACGGAAACTTGCTAACCACATGTTTAAAATCAGAAAAGGACTTGATCTGCCTATTGCAGGCGTGCCAGAGCAGCACGTTTCGACAGGCGCACATATCCGCCACGTCGCCATTGTGGGTGACGATTACGTGGGAATGCGCCCCTCAATGCGGGTGCTGGAGGGAGAGCGCGTCATCAAAGGGCAGGTGCTCTTCGAGGATAAAAAAAATCCCGGCGTGTTGTTCACGGCGCCTGCTAGCGGCACCGTTATTGCGATCAACCGCGGCGAACGCCGCGTTCTGCAGTCAGTGGTTATCCGTATCGAAGGTGATGAACAGCGCACCTTTTCCCGGTTTGACGAGGCAGAACTCGCCACCCTGAGCCGTGAAACCGTTCAGGCGCAGCTGCTGGCGTCCGGCCTGTGGGTTGCGCTTCGCACCCGACCGTTCAGTAAATCCCCCGTACCTGGCACTGTGCCGGCCGCGATTTTCGTCACGGCAATGGACACCAACCCGCTTAGCGCAGACCCGCAGCCTATTATTCTGGCGCAGCGAAAAGCCTTTGATGCCGGGCTGACCCTTCTGTCGCGCCTGACGCCAGGTAAAATCCATGTCTGTCAGGCCTGCGGCGGCAAGCTCGGTGGGCACCGGCAGGGGCAGGTCACGTTTAATGAGTTCGCCGGTCCCCATCCGGCGGGTCTTGCTGGCACACATATTCATTTTCTGGAACCTGTGAGCCAGACAAAGCAGGTCTGGCACCTTAACTACCAGGACGTTATCGCCATCGGTAAGCTTTTTACGACGGGCGAGCTGTGCGCTGAGCGTGTTGTTGCAATCGGCGGGCCGCAGGCGTCACATCCGCGCCTGGTGCGTACCTTACCGGGAGCCGATATCCACGAGCTACTGGCCGGTGAAACAAAAGAGGGTGAAAATCGCCTGATTTCCGGTTCGGTACTCAGTGGCCGCCATGCCGTTGGCGCGCAGGCGTATCTGGGGCGCTTTCACCTTCAGGTCAGCGTTGTTCGGGAAGGGCGTGAGAAAGAGCTGTTCGGCTGGGTTCTTCCGGGCGCGGATAAATTTTCGGTAACCCGCACAACGCTTGGCCACTTCCTGCGCCACAGGCTCTTTAATTTCTCTACGAGCACCCACGGCGGCGAGCGCGCAATGGTGCCAATTGGCAGCTATGAGCGCGTCATGCCGCTGGATATTCTTCCCACCCTGCTGCTGCGCGACCTGCTCGCGGGGGATTCCGATAGCGCACAGACGCTGGGTTGCCTTGAGCTGGATGAAGAAGATCTGGCGCTCTGCACCTATGTTTGCCCAGGTAAATACGAATATGGACCCGTATTGCGCGAGGTATTAACCCGCATTGAGCAGGAAGGATAACTGATGGGCTTAAAACACCTCTTTGAAAAAATTGAGCCGCACTTTACCGAAGGCAAGCTGAAGAAGTACTACCCGCTATTTGAAGCGACGGCGACCATTTTCTACACGCCGGGGCAGGTGACAAAAGGGGCGGCGCACGTTCGTGATGCCATCGACCTTAAACGCATGATGATCCTGGTCTGGTTTGCCGTCTTTCCGGCGATGTTCTGGGGCATGTACAACGTAGGCCTGCAGACCATCCCGGAGCTGCTCCATTTATATGACGCGCCGCAGCTGGCGCAGGTTATCCAGTCTGACTGGCACTATCGCCTGGCGCAGTCATTGGGCGTGAGCTTTACGGCAGGTGCTGGCTGGGTAAGCATGATGACGCTGGGGGCGGTTTTCTTCCTGCCAATTTATCTCACGGTCTTTATCGTGGGTGGTTTCTGGGAAGTGCTGTTTGCCATTATCCGCAAACATGAGATTAATGAAGGCTTCTTCGTGACCTCCATTCTGTTTGCGCTGATTGTCCCTCCGACGCTGCCGCTCTGGCAGGCCGCACTGGGGATAAGCTTTGGCGTGGTCATCGGCAAAGAGATTTTTGGCGGCACCGGGCGTAACTTCCTCAATCCTGCGCTGGCAGGGCGTGCATTCCTGTTCTTCGCTTATCCGGCACAACTGTCCGGCGATCTGGTGTGGACGGCGGCGGACGGCTTCTCCGGTGCGACCCCGCTTTCGCAGTGGGCGGCGCACGGCGGTGAAACCTTAGTGAATAACGCCACAGGTCAGCCCGTTACCTGGTTTGATGCCTTTATCGGCAACATCCCGGGGTCGATTGGTGAAGTCTCCACGCTCATGATTTTGCTGGGGGGAGCCATCATCCTGTTCGGGCGCGTCGCGTCGTGGCGCATCGTCGCTGGCGTAATGGCTGGCATGGTACTCACCGCAGCCCTGTTCAATTTTATAGGTTCAGCCACCAACCCGATGTTCTCCATGCCTTGGTACTGGCATCTCGTGCTGGGCGGTTTTGCCTTCGGCATGATGTTCATGGCGACCGATCCCGTCTCTGCTTCCTTTACCGATAAAGGGAAATGGAGCTACGGCGTGCTCATTGGCGTGATGTGCGTCCTGATTCGCGTGGTCAACCCGGCGTATCCGGAAGGGATGATGTTAGCCATTTTGTTTGCCAACCTGTTTGCGCCACTTTTCGACTATCTGGTCGTGCGCGCCAACATTAAGCGGAGGAAGGCGCGTGGCTGAAATCAAAAATAACGACAGCATCAGCAAAACGCTGCGGGTGGTGCTGGTGCTCTGCCTGGTGTGTTCCATTGTGGTTGCCGGTTCGGCAGTGTTGTTAAAGCCGCGCCAGCAGGAGCAACGCGCGCTGGATAAACAGCGCAATATCCTGGCCGTTGCCGGTCTGATGCAGGCCGGAATGAGTGCAGGCGATGTTGCGAAAATCTTTGCTGAACGCATTTCGCCACGGCTGGTGGATTTAAAAACGGGTGAACTGTTGGATAAAGATCCTGCGACGTTTAACCAGGCGCAGGCGCTGAAAGATCCGCAAATGAGCATTGCACTGGAGCCATCTCAGGATCCGGCCGGTATCAGGCGACGCAGCAATCTCGCAGAGATTTACCTGGTACGCGATGAGCAAAAGCATGTCCAGGAGATGGTGCTGCCAGTCTACGGCAACGGCCTGTGGTCGATGATGTATGCCTTTGTGGCGTTAGAAACAGACGGTCGTACGGTGAAAGGCATTACCTATTTTGACCATGGCGAAACGCCGGGGCTGGGCGGTGAAATTGAGAATCCCAACTGGCGGGCACAGTTTGTCGGTAAAAAGGTCCTTGATGACGACGGTCAGCCCGCGCTCAGAGTGATGAAAGGGGCGGCGCGTCCGGGAGATGAGTTCGCTGTTGACGGGCTTTCCGGCGCAACGCTCACCTCTAACGGTGTGCAGCACAGTTTTGATTTCTGGATGGGCGAGCTGGGCTTTGGTCCTTTCCTGAAAAATGTCCGTGAAGGAGCGCTGAACAATGGCTGATGCAGGTGAACTGAAAGAAGTTAAAAAGGTGCTCATTGGCCCGCTGTTAGCCAACAATCCGATCACCCTTCAGGTGCTGGGCGTCTGTTCGGCGCTGGCGGTAACCACTAAGCTGGAAACCGCCCTGGTCATGACCGTTGCGGTGACGCTGGTCACGGCCTTTTCCAGCATGTTTATCTCCATGATCCGCCACCATATCCCGAACAGCGTGAGGATCATCGTGCAGATGACGATCATCGCCTCGCTGGTGATCGTGGTCGATCAGCTGCTGCGCGCGTTTGCCTACGAAACGTCAAAACAGCTCTCGGTCTTTGTCGGCCTGATCATCACCAACTGCATTGTGATGGGACGTGCGGAAGCGTACGCCATGAAAATGCCGCCGCTGGCGAGCTTTATGGACGGCATCGGCAACGGCCTGGGTTACGGGGTGATCCTGCTGACGGTAGGGTTCCTGCGCGAGCTGATTGGCAGCGGCAAGCTGTTTGGCATCACGGTGCTGGATACGGTACAAAACGGCGGCTGGTATCTGCCTAACGGGCTGTTTCTGCTGGCCCCAAGCGCATTTTTCATTATCGGTTTGCTGATCTGGCTGATTCGCACGTTGAAGCCTGAACAGCAGGAAAAGGAGTAACCGACAATGGCTCATTACCTGAGTTTGTTTGTGCGTGCGGTGTTTGTTGAAAACATGGCGCTCGCGTTTTTCCTGGGCATGTGTACGTTCCTCGCGGTGTCCAAAAAAGTGTCGACGGCATTTGGCCTGGGTGTGGCGGTGACGGTCGTTCTTGGGCTGTCCGTTCCTATCAACAACCTGGTGTACAATTTTGTCCTGCGAGACGGTGCGCTGGTGGAAGGCGTTGATCTCAGCTTCCTGAATTTTATTACCTTTATCGGCGTTATTGCCGCGCTGGTTCAAATCCTCGAGATGATCCTCGATAAGTATTTCCCGTCTCTCTACAACGCGCTGGGGATCTTCCTGCCGCTGATTGCCGTGAACTGCGCCATTTTCGGCGGCGTCTCGTTTATGGTGCAGCGTGATTACAACTTCAGTGAATCGATCGTATATGGTTTTGGCTCCGGCATTGGCTGGATGCTGGCGATTGTCACCATGGCGGGGATACGCGAAAAGATGAAATATGCCAACGTGCCTGCAGGCTTACGTGGCTTAGGGATCACCTTTATCACCACCGGACTGATGGCGCTGGGCTTTATGTCCTTCTCCGGTGTGCAGCTATAAGGGAAAGCAAATGGAAATAATTCTTGGCGTGGTGATGTTCACGCTGATTGTACTGGTACTGTCGGGGCTGATTCTGGCCGCGCGTGCAAAGCTGGTGAACGCTGGTGATGTCATTATTGATATCAACGGAGAGCCGCAAAATCAGATCCGCACCCCGGCTGGGGACAAGTTGCTTAATACGCTCTCCGGCAAGGGGATTTTTGTTTCGTCAGCCTGCGGCGGCGGTGGCTCGTGCGGGCAGTGTCGCGTCACGGTGAAAGAGGGTGGTGGTGATATTCTGCCGACTGAACTGGCGCACATCACCAAACGTGAGGCAAAAGACGGCTGTCGTCTGGCCTGCCAGGTTGCGGTACGCCAGAACATGAAAATCGAGTTACCGGAAGCGATCTTCGGCGTCAAAAAGTGGGAATGTGACGTTATCTCCAACGATAACAAAGCCACCTTCATTAAAGAGCTGAAGCTTCGCGTGCCGGAAGGCGAGAGTGTCCCGTTCCGTGCGGGGGGCTACATCCAGATAGAGTGCCCGGAACACACCGTCGCGTACGCGGACTTTGATGTTCCAGCGGAATACCGCGCAGACTGGGATAAATTTAACCTTTTCCGCTTTGTCTCAGCGGTGAAAGAGCCGACGCTGCGCGCCTATTCAATGGCGAACTATCCGCAAGAGAAGGGCATCATCATGCTCAACGTGCGTATCGCCACGCCACCGCCAACGGTACCGGACGCGCCGCCGGGCATTATGTCCTCCTATATCTGGTCACTGAAGCCGGGCGATAAAGTCACGATTTCCGGTCCGTTTGGGGAGTTCTTTGCCAAAGATACCGAGGCCGAAATGGTCTTTATTGGCGGTGGTGCCGGCATGGCGCCAATGCGTTCGCACATTTTCGACCAGCTTAAGCGGCTGGGTAGTCAGCGTAAAATCAGCTTCTGGTACGGAGCCCGATCGCTGCGTGAAATGTTCTATGACGACGAGTTTGAACAACTGGCACGTGAAAACCCGAACTTTACCTTCCACGTGGCGTTATCTGACCCACAGCCGGAAGATAGCTGGACGGGCCACACGGGCTTCATCCACAACGTGCTGTATGAAAACTACCTTAAACAGCATCCTGCTCCGGAAGACTGTGAATTTTATATGTGTGGCCCGCCGATGATGAACACCGCCGTGATTAAGATGCTAAAAGATCTCGGCGTGGAAGATGAGAACATCATGCTGGATGATTTTGGAGGCTGAACATGTTGACGTTTCTGGCGACCTTCGCGGTATTTCTGCTGGTGGTGCTCGGCATGTCGCTGGGCTGGATGGTTAAACGTAAAAGCCTCCAGGGCAGCTGCGGAGGGATCTCCTCCATCGGAATGGAAAAGGTCTGCGACTGCCCGGAGCCGTGCGACGCGCGGAAAAAAAGAATGGAGCGGGATCGGCAGCGAATTATCTAGCCCGCCTGCTCGGGTGACGTGGAGCGTCCGCTCGACAAATGTCGTACTAACTTCTCAATCCTCACTCATTACTGTATACTTATCCAGTGATGAGTGAGGGCTTACTATGCGCAAAATTATCCATGTCGATATGGACTGCTTTTTTGCTGCAGTGGAGATGCGAGACAATCCGGCGCTGCGGGATATCCCTATCGCTATTGGCGGAAGCCGAATTCAGCGCGGGGTGATCAGCACTGCCAACTATCCTGCGCGTAAATTTGGCGTGCGAAGCGCTATGCCTACCGCGATGGCGCTGAAACTTTGCCCTCATCTCACCCTTTTGCCTGGAAGGTTTGAGGCATACAAAGAAGCCTCTTTGCATATCCGTGAAATTTTCTCCCGTTATACCTCACTGATAGAGCCTTTGTCGCTGGATGAAGCTTATCTTGATGTGACCGACAGCCTGCATTGCCACGGCTCTGCGACGTTAATGGCGCAGGAGATCCGCCGGACTATTTTCAACGAACTGAACCTGACCGCATCCGCCGGCGTTGCGCCGGTGAAATTCCTTGCCAAAATAGCCTCTGATTTAAATAAGCCAGACGGGCAATACGTGATCACACCTGAAGAGGTTCCGGCATTTTTAAAAACGCTGCCGCTAGGCAAAATCCCCGGCGTGGGGAAAGTGTCGGCGGCAAAACTAGAAAATATGGGATTGCGGACCTGCGAAGATGTCCAGCTAAGTGACCTGGCGATGTTGCTTAAGCGCTTTGGCAAATTTGGTCGTGTGCTGTGGGAGCGCAGCCAGGGTATTGATGAGCGCAGCATAAATAACGAGAGACTGCGTAAATCTGTCGGGGTTGAACGGACGTTGATTGAAGATATCCACGACTGGTCTGCCTGCGAAACCATTATTACGGAGCAGCTCTACCCCGAGCTGGAAAGACGCTTAGTGAAGGTGAAGCCCGATCTGCTGATTGCCCGTCAGGGGGTGAAACTGAAATTTAACGATTTTCAGCAGACCACCCAGGAGCACGTCTGGCCGCGTCTGAATAAAGACGATCTCATCGCGACGGCGAAAAAAGCCTGGGAAGAGCGGCGCGGCGGGCGCGGGGTACGGCTGGTGGGACTGCACGTCACGCTGCTTGATCCACAGCTCGAGCGGCAGTTGGTGTTGGGGCTATAAAAAAGCCCGGTGGCTTTCTGCCTACCGGGCCTGCATCTTTTCACCCTCTTCCTGCGAAAGAGTGATGTAGTTTTACTTCGCCGGGATTGCTTTCAGTAGTTCAGTCAGCAGGGTCCAGTAGTGACCGACGCTTTCAATGTGAACCTGCTCATCCGGAGAATGTGGCCCGGTAATGGTTGGTCCAATAGAGACCATGTCCATGTCCGGATACGGTTTCTTGAACAGACCACATTCCAGGCCCGCGTGGATCACCTGAATGTTCGGGGTACTGTTGAACAGACGCTGGTAAGTTTCACGCACCAGAGCCATCACCGGTGAGCTTGCATCTGGCTGCCAGCCCGGGTAGCTGCCTTTTGCAGACGTTTTCGCGCCCGCCAGGGTACCCAGAGATTCCAGCATGCTCACCACGTACTCTTTACCGCTGTCGATAAGAGAGCGGATCAGGCAGATGATCTCTGCGCTGTCATCATTCATGGTCACAACGCCCACGTTCAGTGAGGTTTCAACCACACCTTTGGCAACGTCAGAGTTACGGATCACACCGTTCGGCGTCGCGTTCAGCAGCTGAACAAAGCCATCACGAGACTGTGCGGTCAGCGCGGCTTTATCTGTCATGACGGATTCCAGAACAACGTTCAGGTTCTTCTCTTTTGCAGAGAGTTCGTTTTTCAGGATATCCAGATAAACGCTGGAGAGTGATTTAAGCGCGTCGGCTTTCTCTGCAGGCACTGCTACGGTGGCGAATGCTTCACGCGGGATAGCGTTGCGCAGCGTACCGCCGTTGAAATCCACCAGACGCAGATCCAGCTCGGCCGAATGGCCCGCCAGGAAGCGTGCCAGCAGTTTGTTCGCGTTGCCTAATCCTAAGTGAATATCACCGCCGGAGTGGCCGCCTTTCAGGCCTTTCAGCGTCAGCTTGAAGGTCTGGAAACCGGCAGGAATCGCTTCACGGGACAGCGGCAGGGTAGAGATAAAATCAATACCACCGGCGCAACCCATGTAGATCTCACCTTCTTCTTCGGAGTCGGTGTTGATCAGAATGTCCGCCTGCAGCCAGTTCGCCTGCAGACCGAACGCACCGTCCATGCCCGCTTCTTCGGTCATGGTCAGCAGCACCTCCAGTGGACCGTGCTCAACGCGGTCATCCGCCAGTACCGCCAGGGCAGAAGCCATACCGATACCGTTATCGGCGCCAAGCGTGGTGCCGCGCGCTTTGACCCAGTCGCCATCAATGTAAGGCTGAATAGGATCTTTGGCGAAGTCGTGAACGGTGTCGTTGTTTTTCTGTGGAACCATGTCCAGGTGCGCCTGCAGGACAACCGGTTTGCGGTTTTCCATGCCAGCGGTCGCCGGTTTGCGGATCAGAATGTTGCCAACCTGGTCGCGCTCAGCGTGCAGACCTTTTTCCTTTGCCCAGCCCATAATATGTTCGGCAAGCTGTTCTTCATGGTAGGAAGGGTGTGGAATGGAACAGATTTTGGCAAAAATATCCCACAGCGGTTGTGGAGATAATTGAGACAGTTCAGACACGATAAGTCTCCTTGTCGATGCACTGCAAACAATGATGCAGGTCACAGGGTTAGCAGGTTAATAGTTACCACAAGTCAGGCTTGCGAGATGCAAACGAGAATACCACTTTCTCTGGCGGCCGGTAGCATAAAGCATGTAAAAACTCATGCTCAGGCCGCTAAAGGCTGGTTTTTAGTGCGCCAGATCTCTATAATCTCGCGCAACCTATTTCCCCCTCGAACACTTTTTAAGCCGTATACAAACAGGCTGGGACACTTCACATGAGCGAAAAATACGTCGTCACCTGGGACATGTTGCAGATTCACGCACGCAAACTGGCTGCGCGTCTGATGCCTTCCGAGCAGTGGAAAGGCATTATTGCCGTTAGCCGTGGCGGTCTGGTACCGGGGGCGCTGCTGGCTCGTGAGCTGGGTATTCGTCATGTCGATACCGTATGCATCTCCAGCTATGACCATGACAACCAGCGTGAGCTGACCGTGCTGAAACGCGCTGAAGGCGACGGTGAAGGCTTCATCGTTATTGATGACCTGGTTGATACCGGCGGCACCGCGGTTGCTATCCGCGAAATGTATCCAAAAGCACACTTCGTCACCATCTTCGCAAAACCAGCGGGTCGCCCACTGGTAGACGATTACGTGATTGATATCCCGCAGGATACCTGGATTGAACAGCCATGGGATATGGGTGTGGTCTTCGTACCGCCTATTTCTGGTCGTTAATTCCAGCACGTAACTTTACACGCCCGGCATAGCCGGGCGTTGTTCTTTTTAGCCTGCCACGCGTTACAATAGTCTCTATACGATGTATCCATGGAGGCAGAATAATGACGCAGGCGAATCTCACCGAGACTCTCTTTAAACCCCGTTTTAAGCATCCAGAAACGTCGACCCTGGTGCGTCGTTTCAATCCAGGCACGATGCCTGCAATGCAGTCTGCGTTAGACGGTAAAAATGTCCCTCACTGGTATCGCATGATTAACCGCCTGATGTGGATCTGGCGCGGTATTGATCCCCGCGAAATCCTCGACGTGCAGGCGCGCATTGTGATGAGTGACGCTGAGCGTACCGACAGTGAACTCTACGATACGGTCGTGGGCTACCGCGGCGGTAATTGGATCTACGAATGGTCCAAACAGGCGATGCTTTGGCAGCAAAAGGCCAGCGTGGAAGAGGATGCAGCGCGTAGCGGCAAACAGTGGCTACATGCCGCGAACCTTTACGCCATTGCGGCATACCCCCATTTAAAAGGCGATGAGCTTGCCGAACAGGCCCAGGCGCTGGCCAACCGCGCGTATGAAGAGGCGGCACAGCGGCTGCCCGTTCTGATGCGTGAGATTGAATTTACGGTTCCGGGGGGGCCACCGGTGACCGGGTTCCTGCATATGCCTGAGGGCGAAGGTCCGTTCCCGACCGTCCTGATGTGCGGCGGTCTGGATTCATTGCAAATTGACTACTACAGCCTGTTTGAGCGCTACTTTGCCCCGCTTGGGATTGCGATGCTCACTCTCGATATGCCCTCAATTGGTTTCTCATCCAAGTGGAAGTTAACGCAGGATTCGAGCCTGTTGCACCAGCATGCGCTTAAAGCGCTGGAGAATATTCCGTGGGTGGATCACACGCGAGTCGCAGCCTTTGGTTTCCGCTTTGGGGCGAATGTTGCGGTACGTCTGGCTTACCTTGAAGCGCCCCGCCTGAAGGCTGTGGCCTGTCTTGGCCCGATGGTACACGCCCTGCTGAGCGATCCTGCCCGACAGGGGAGCGTGCCGGAAATGTACCTTGACGTGCTGGCCAGCCGTCTTGGCATGCACGATGCTTCCGACGACGCGCTGCGGGTTGAACTCAACCGCTACTCGCTAAAAACACAAGGTCTGCTGGGACGTCGCTGCCCGACGCCAATGCTGTCCGGTTTCTGGGAAAACGATCCGTTCAGCCCTGAAGAAGATTCGCGTTTAATCACTTCGTCATCTGCGGATGGCAAGCTCATCGAGATTCCGTTCAGCCCGGTTTATCAAAATTTTGACAACGCGCTGAAAGAGATTACACGCTGGATCGCTCAGAGATTGTGTTAAGAGATTGCTAAATTTTGATGGTTTGGTACAACAGTGGCTTCACAAAAGGAGATCGCAATGACGTTACCGAGTGGACACCCGAAAAGTAGACTGATTAAGAAGTTCATGGCTCTCGGCCCGTATATTCGAGAAGAGCAGTGTGAAGAGAATCGCTTTTTTTTCGACTGCCTGGCTGTTTGCGTCAACGTGAAGCCTGCACCCGAAAAACGTGAATTCTGGGGCTGGTGGATGGAAATGGAAGCACACGAAAAGCGTTTCACCTATAGCTACCAGTTTGGCCTGTTTAACAAAGACGGGAGCTGGCAAGCCGCGCCTATCAACGATCAGGAAGTCATCGACCGTCTGGAATACACCCTGAAAGAGTACCTCGGCAAGGCGAAAGCCCTGCTGGCGACTCTGGATCTGAAGCTGGAGCCTGCGGATGATTTTTCCAGCGAAGCGGTCAAACTGACGGCGTAACCGATTTTCTCGCGAAAAAAAACCGGCGCTAAGCCGGTTTTTTTATTTCCACATATTTAGAACTGGTAAGTCACACCCAGCGCAACGATGTCATCGCTGCTCACGCCCAGTTTATTGTCGTCATCAATCTGGTTGATTTTATAATCAACAAACGCGGACATATTTTTGTTGAAATAATAGGTCGCGCCTACATCGATATATTTCACGATGTCTTCGTCACCGATACCTTCGATATCTTTACCTTTCGACTGCACGTAGCCCAGGGAAGGACGCAGACCGAAGTCGAATTGATACTGTGCCACAACTTCAAAGTTCTGCGCTTTATTTGCAAAGCCACCAGAAATTGGGGTCATGTTGCGGGTTTCAGAATACATCGCTGCCAGGTACACATCGTTCGCGTCATATTTCAGACCGGTTGCCCACGCTTCCGCTTTTTTGCCCTGACCGCGGGTCAGCAGGTTTTGATCGTTGGTACGGTCAGAACCGGTATACGCGCCGCTGATGGCGAAGTCGCTGCCGCCGAAATCATAGGTCAGAGACGTACCGAAACCGTCGCCGTTCTGCTTCTTGGCGTCACGGTTTTCATTTTTACCCTGGTACTGGAGGGTCATGTCCAGGCCGTCAATCGCACCGAAGAAGTCGGTGTTGCGATAGGTTGCCAGGCCGCTGGAGCGCTTGGTCATGAAGTTATCGGTCTGACCAGAAGAGTCGCCGCCGAACTCTGGGAACATATCGGTCCAGGCTTCAACGTCATACAGCGCGCCCAGGTTACGGCCGTAGTCCAGTGAGCCGAAGTCTTTCAGCTTCAGGCCCGCAAATGCCAGACGGGTTTTCTGGGTAGAATCGCTTTCTGCTTTGTTGCCGGAGAATTCCGCTTCCCAACGACCATAGCCGGTCAGCTGATCGTTAATTTGTGTTTCGCCTTTAAAGCCGAAACGAACGTAAGTCTGGTCACCGTCTTTAGAGGCATCATCACTGATGTAGTGCATAGCTTTTACTTTGCCGTACACGTCCAGTTTATTACCGTTCTTATTATAAACTTCGGCTGCGTGAACAGATGCAGAAGCCACTACGCCCATTACCACTAATGCCAGAGTACTCTTTTTCATTTTCAATCCTGAGTGTTATATACGCGCTAAAAAATTCGCTGGACGAAAAGCTCATGCTTCAGTCCCGTGAAAAAACAGGAAGGGTTTTATCGTTCTGGAATTAAAGTTTTATGACAATCTAAGAATATTTTTAAAAAACTGTGATTTATTATTTCAGTAATAAAACTGTCAAAATCTGCCGCTACGCTTCCTGATCCCGCGCAACAAAGTGTTCTGCTTTATGCTATGGCAGTTGGCAACGGGGCTGAGTCCTGATAAAACGTTCGTTTGACATCATTTTCCCTAATTGTTGAACGGCAGAGAATCATGAGTGACAGCCAGACGCTGGTGGTAAAACTCGGTACCAGTGTTTTAACAGGCGGATCGCGCCGCCTAAATCGCGCCCACATTGTTGAGCTTGTGCGTCAGTGCGCTCAGCTGCATGCCGCAGGGCATCGTATTGTTATCGTGACCTCCGGGGCGATTGCCGCCGGGCGTGAACATCTGGGTTACCCCGAACTCCCCGCGACGATTGCCTCTAAACAGCTGCTTGCCGCCGTGGGACAAAGCCGACTCATTCAACTCTGGGAACAGCTGTTTTCCATTTATGGCATCCATGTCGGGCAGATGCTGCTGACGCGTGCGGATATGGAAGACAGAGAGCGCTTCCTGAATGCGCGCGATACGTTGCGCGCGCTGCTGGACAACAATATCGTTCCGGTGATTAACGAGAACGATGCTGTCGCAACGGCTGAAATCAAAGTGGGCGATAACGATAACCTTTCTGCGCTGGCGGCCATTCTGGCCGGGGCGGATAAGTTACTGCTCCTTACCGACCAGCAAGGTTTGTTCACCGCCGATCCGCGCTCCAACCCGGAAGCCGAACTCATTACAGACGTTCACGGCATTGATGATGCGCTGCGCGCAATTGCGGGTGACAGCGTCTCCGGGCTGGGAACCGGCGGCATGGGTACCAAGCTGCAGGCTGCTGATGTGGCGTGCCGTGCCGGTATCGACACCATTATTGCGGCAGGCAGCCGCCCGGGTGTGATTGGCGACGTCATGGAAGGTCTTTCTGTGGGAACTCGCTTCCACGCGCAGGAATCCCCGCTGGAAAACCGCAAGCGCTGGATTTTTGGCGCGCCTCCGGCCGGTGAGCTTGTTGTTGATGAAGGGGCCACCGCTGCAATTCTGGAAAGAGGGAGTTCATTACTTCCTAAAGGAATTAAAAGCGTGACAGGCAACTTCTCTCGTGGTGAAGTGATCCGTATCCGCAACCTTGCCGGTCGCGACATCGCCCATGGCGTAAGCCGCTACAACAGCGACGCGCTGCGCCGCATTGCAGGCCATCATTCCCAACAGATTGACGCTATCCTCGGCTATGAATATGGCCCGGTCGCTGTCCATCGCGATGACATGATTATTCGTTAAGGAGCCAGAACATGCTGGAACAAATGGGTGCAGCCGCGAAGGCCGCCTCTTACAAACTGGCGCTCCTTTCCAGCCGTGAGAAAAACCGCGTACTGGAAAAAATCGCTGATTATCTGGAATCTCAATCCGCTGAAATTTTGCGCGCCAACGAGCAGGATTTAGCCGAAGCACGTGAAAATGGTCTGAGCGATGCAATGCTCGACCGCCTGGCGCTGACGCCAGCGCGCCTGAAAGGCATCGCAGACGATGTCCGCCAGGTCTGCAATCTGGCCGACCCGGTCGGGCAGGTGATTGACGGCGGGCTGCTCGACAGCGGCTTACGTCTTGAGCGTCGTCGCGTTCCACTTGGCGTGATCGGCGTGATTTATGAAGCGCGCCCTAACGTGACCGTTGATGTCGCCTCTCTGTGCCTGAAAACCGGCAATGCTGCCATTCTGCGCGGCGGGAAAGAGACCTGGCGCACTAACGCCGCAACGGTGAAAGTCATCCAGCAGGCGCTGGAGGAGTGTGGTTTACCGGCAGGGGCTGTTCAGGCGATTGAAAGCCCGGACCGGGCGCTGGTGAACGAGATGCTGCGCATGGATAAATACATCGACATGCTGATCCCACGGGGTGGCGCGGGTCTGCACAAGCTGTGTCGCGAGCAGTCGACGATCCCGGTGATCACCGGCGGTATCGGCGTATGCCACATGGTGGTGGATGACAGCGCCGAGATTGAACCGGCTTTGAAGATTATTGTTAACGCCAAAACGCAGCGTCCAAGCACCTGTAACACCGTTGAAACGCTGCTGGTGCATCAGGGAATTGCCAACACCTTCCTGCCTGCACTTAGCAAGCAGATGGCGGAAAGCGGCGTGACGCTGCATGCGGATGCCAACGCGCTGGCGCTGCTTCAGGATGGCCCGGCTAACGTGGTTCCAGTGAAAGCGGAGCAGTACGACGACGAGTTCCTGTCGCTGGATCTGAACGTGAAGGTGGTTGCGGATCTCGATGACGCCATTGCGCACATTCGTGAACATGGTACGCAGCACTCAGATGCGATCCTGACCCGAACCCTGCGCAACGCCGATCGCTTCGTAAACGAAGTGGATTCTTCAGCCGTTTACGTCAACGCCTCAACCCGCTTCACTGACGGCGGTCAGTTTGGCCTGGGCGCGGAAGTGGCGGTGAGCACGCAGAAACTGCACGCGCGTGGCCCGATGGGCCTTGAAGCACTGACCACCTACAAGTGGATCGGCTTCGGCGATGATACGATTCGTGCGTAAATAAACCCGGGTGATGCAAATATAGCCGTTTGATTCAAAAGGGCATTGACGCATCACCTCATTAGATCTAACCTTTTGCCCCGTGGTTACGCTCGTAACCGGCCTCTTTGGGCCGATATAGCTCAGTTGGTAGAGCAGCGCATTCGTAATGCGAAGGTCGTAGGTTCGACTCCTATTATCGGCACCATTTCAAACTCTTCCCAAGTCTACCGAAATCAACTTAAAGCCCGTATAATGCGGTTTCTGGCCCGTATTTTATCTCCTGTTATCAACTGGACTCAACCGGAATCAAGTCACAGTTGGGGGCATAAGTGGGGGCATTCTGTGTTCGGTCCAGGGAGATGCCCCCAATGAAGCTAAATGCGCGACAGGTAGATGCAGCTAAACCCAGAGAGAAAGCCTATAAGCTGGCAGATGGTGCTGGTTTGTATCTTGAAGTCGTTCCCTCTGGTTCTCGATACTGGCGGATGAAATATCGCTTCAATGGAAAAGAGAAGCGTATGGCTTTTGGTGTTTATCCAGCAGTGTCTCTCGCACAAGCGAGGGCACTACGTGATGAAGCCAAGAAAAAGCTGGCCGAGGGTATCGATCCATCGTTTGCCAAGAAAGAAGAAAAGCTGGTTCGCGATGTGCAGCTCAATAATACTTTCCAGTCTGTGGCGCTTGAGTGGCACGGTACGAAGGTGAGCAGATGGTCAGAAGGGTATGCTTCTGACATTCTGGAGGCCTTTAATAAAGATATTTTCCCATATATCGGTCAGCAGCCAGTCAACGAAATTAAGCCTCTTGTTCTGCTGAATGTACTGCGTCGAATGGAAAGCCGTGGTGCGACAGAGAAGGCCAAGAAGGTTCGCCAGCGCTGCAGCGAAGTCTTTCGTTATGCCATCGTTACTGGCCGTGCGGAATATAACCCTGCAGCGGATCTAACCAGTGCGATGTCAGGGCATGATTCGAAGCATTATCCCTTCCTTACCGTTGAGGAGTTACCAGACTTCTTTAAAGCTCTTTCTGGCTATACAGGCAGCCCGCTGGTTGTTCTTGCCGCACGTTTGCTGATCCTTACGGGAGTTCGCACCGGTGAGCTTCGAGGTGCTTTCTGGAGTGAGTTTGATCTTGAAAAAGCGGTGTGGGAAATACCTGCAGAGCGTATGAAGATGAAACGGCCTCACCTGGTGCCCCTCTCTACCCAAGCACTAGAGATCGTACAGCAGCTCAAAGTGATGTCTGGGCAATACCCTCTGGTGTTTCCTGGGAGGAATGATCCCCGCAAAACAATGAGCGAAGCGAGTATTAATCAGGTGTTTAAGCGGATTGGATATACGGGAAAGGTTACGGGACATGGTTTTAGGCACACGATGAGTACGATTTTGCATGAGGAAGGGTTCAATACGGCGTGGATTGAAACTCAGCTTGCGCATGTCGATAAGAATGCGATTCGCGGGACGTACAATCATGCGTTGTATTTGGAGGGCAGGAGGGAGATGATGCAGTGGTATGCCGACTATATTAATAACATTGGCAAAAATAAACTTATCATAGCCTTATGATACTAGCTCCGAATTTAGCCGTTTATTGGTAGATAACGTGAAAAGTCAAGCAGAGTTCCTCCGCTTTGGAGGAGCTCTGCACTAGAAATTTTTTTGCTAATTTACATTTACGATTAATTCAGAAACGTTACATTTGCGTCTGACGGTCTAATTAATACCAAAGATGAAACTCCCTGATTACTCGAAATTTTAAGTTACGGTGACCTGCACAATGGATCTCAAGCCAAAGAAATAATAGATCTCAATATATCGGAAGGAAAACTATGAGTAGTGAATGTGAGGTGCATCAATTCAATAGGTTAGGGTTACATTTCAATGTAACCCTTTTTTTCATGAAAAATACATTAGCAAGAAAGAAACCTCTTCAAGCGTAGTATCGATTTTTTAATTTTAGACATCAACGCTTTCTTCTTGTAATTCCTTAACAAGTTCCTCCCGAGATGTCTTTTCAATTACATCTCTTTCCATTTGTAATTTCTCAAGCATGAAACTATTCGTCAATTCAAAAGTATCAAATATTGTGTACCAATTCTTAACGTAACGCTTCATATTGGCATCATCAGATACTAAACCAACATCACCACGGCCGGCATAATTTGACAAGCGAGTAGGTATCTCTATATCTTGACTAGAAATCTTCCTACCTATAAGAATTAATTCAAAATGCAAATTTTGGCTAGAAAACTCAGGATGTCGTTTAATAATCCCAGCATAATCTTCCAGTTGACGTAAATGCTTAACATTAAGGGCTATGCTTGGTCTTTTAATTTCAATAATTATGCATCTAAAAATCTTATTGCCGTTAGAGTCAAAAGTTGGCATCCTTCTGGCTAAGAATAAATCCGTTTGTCTCTTAGCGCCTATAATATCCTCTCCATTTTCCACATCTTGTGCATCTATGTTATTAATGGAGTAAACACTATCCCTCAATGATTTTGCAATCTTAGTAAAAGTATCCTCCTCAGCGCCTATAGTTTCGTATCTTTCACCAAATAACCATGTGTTATTTTCAATGATTTTTTGTAAGTCAGGCGTTTCAAGAACATCTTTATAATGCTCGTTCATTATTAGCTTCAGTTTTTCAACTGCAAAACGCCTTCTTTGCAACTCCTCAATTGAACTTATAATATTTTCTAATTTTGTTTTTTTCAATTGTGATGCAAACCTAGAAAGATCACTATCACTTAAATCCAAAACACTTTCCAGAATATCAAATAAATCTTCATTTTGATTTGATACAAGCATCTTATCAAGAAGTCTGATGATTATCTTTTTCTGCTTTATAGTCAGTGATACCAAAAACTGAGGATCGGCAATATAAATACTTCTTACAACCTGCTTGATATTATTTCTTTTCCAGTTAGCATATGTTATATCGTATTCATTGTATGTAGGGAAAGCACCATCCTCTTCAAGCTTTTGTATGGCTTTTTCAACCTGCACTCGCAGAAAATCATCATATATAGCTCTGGAGAATTTTAAGACATTTTTAACTAACTGCCGCCATGCTTTTGAATCAGGATTACTTTTAGCTGTTGAAAAAATGTCATCGCCATTAGCACTAAAAGTATCAGCCCAAATAGATGAAACAAACACACTCAAATGAAAATCTCTTTTTTTATTGAATGTTGTAGATTCTTTGTGAACTATCTTTCCTGAACTATCAGTCAAGTAAATAAATGATTTTTCTGTCGCTGGCTTTTTATCCCAGCGAATCCCTTTCACAGAGAAATCATTATTTTCAATCTCGAAGGAAACCTCTTTTATTTCGTGTTCTGGGATGTCAACTTCAGCACCATTTACGAAAACCTTCCTTTCATCATCCAATGCCAATTTACAACAGAATTCATTGGACAAAATAGAAATCAGTTCGCGTCTATCTGGAAGGCTTGAATGTAACAATGTTAATTCAACACACGTCCCCTTATCCATTGCATTCAATAAACTGTTTTGCTCATCAGCGTCGATATCTATTTGAGCTTCATATGCCTTAATATCCTCATCATTAATTTTGATATAGGCATTTCTACCTAAGTATTTAGTATACCAGATAGCCTGATGACAAAGTCTATGAAATGATAAACGCCCTCGACCTTTAGAGCCGTGTTGATCAATGCTTGTTTTTTTTAATGAATCGTTAAACCGATTAAAGTTGCTGCCTAAATCAGTAAAGTTTATCCCATCACCATCATCAAGAATGGTCAGGTTTTTTACTGTATCAAAATGGTCATAAACTATGTTTATGTTAATATTCTTAGCGCCAGCATCAAATCCATTCCATACGAGTTCCAATATCGCCTGTACAGGTTCAACTGACTCAAAATGGTTCTTGATACCCAAGCTGTTGATTTCAGTTGTGCCCTGAATAATCTGCTTTGCCATTTGCGCTCACATCCTATGATGGAATTGAATTTTTACATTTTATAGAGTAGTTTAGTAACATCAAGATAGGTTTTTAAAGAACCTTACCTAGATCAAACCAACCCCCATAAACTCGTTCAGAGTGCCGTAGAAATCTCAGCAAAAAAAATCACGCCCAATCCCCTAAAACCCGCACCTTACCTATGGTCAGAGCTTTCAGCATCAAGATTAACGCAATGCTAAAGCACCTCATATTTTGTAATGAAAATTTTATCGTTCCAGAAACCGCAATCGGGTGCGGTGTAGTGCCGTAAGCGTCACGTGACAGCACAGATCCTCTTGTGGCGTTGCACGGTAGCGCAGTGATATTCGGGCCCGACAGTCATTAGTAGCATGACAAAGGGATGTGAAAACCACATGGGCCTCAATGAACCGTGCTGTGGGGAACTATCCGCGCTGATTAAGCTGCGACCAAAAGCCCGCTTCTTGTTCAAAGCAGCCCTTTGAACCTTAACGGTGGCAGCTCAGTGCCATGAATCACCCGATATTTAAAAGCTCAAGGATTACTAGGATAGATATGTGGTTGAGATATCGATCTGGTTCTGATCGATTTTTCCGCTAATGTGTAACAGGTGAAGATCATAGTCTAAACGTCGGATGTTAAAACCGGGCTGAGCTTCGTTCCGAACAAGAAGCTTCTGGCTCAAAAGGTCTTCAACTTTGGATGCTAGAATGAATTATCATTTGGGCAATACTACGTAAGGTTAAAAAAATTTAAAAGGTTAATGTTTTTTTATCTTTTCGGTGTTTCTATATCTTAATGGTGGCAATTTATATTTTTTAGAGAAAACCCGAGTAAAAGTCTGTTGTGAATCGAATCCATATTTAAAGGCGATAACCATCACTGGCTCATTAGTCTCGATAAGATCTTTTGCTGCAAGTCTAAGTTTCGTATCTCTTATGTACTTCCCAAGGCTAACTTTTCTCACCTGCACAAAAATCCGCTGAAGATGCCACCTGGAGTATCCTGCCCGCGCAGCAACATCCTCTATCTTCAGCGGTTTATGTAAGTTTGAATCAATCCATTGGGTTATCTCATCGATGATGTCTTCTGTTCTGAACATAAATCGACGCTCACTATAAGAGGGCTGTGATACATCCTGTTTGGGATGCTAATGATTTACTTATATATTTCAGCAACCCCATGTAGCCTGTTATCCCCCGTTGTCGAAAGGATTTTGAACGATGTTGCTCCTTGCTCATCAGCCTTACGAGAGAGCGCATTCGATAAATCATCAAGCGTATAGGCATTGCTGGCTGAGACTACACCGATCTTTTCTTTCCCATCTGCATGGTTAATTTCCTGAGCGGCAGATGCGGCATTCACTGTAATAAATCCCACGACCAATGAAGTAATAAGTAGTGCTTTCATATCTAGTACCTCTTTAACAATATGCTTGAAACTGGACTTGTATCAGGAGTAACTTCCTGCATCTGTGTATTCAAATATACAGACTTAAACTGTCATGAGGCTGACGGCTATATGACAAAATTGTCAGGGTTGTCGATTGGTTAATTTTTTTGAATACAAATTCAGTTCGTTAACAATGCACTCCGGTTCTTCCCTGAGAGGCATATTGTCTATGTCTAAAACCCCATCATTTTTTTTTGGATCATCAGTCTGCAGATCTGCAAACAGTGGGGTAAGATCCTGCTGTGCTTCGCCTTGTTTAGCCACCAGCTCGAACGTTTTATTTTTTGCCTCGTCGTTGGTCAGGGCACTGACCAGAACCTCTGCGATTTGCTCCCGGGATATCACACCATCTTCCGGTGTCCCTGCGTGGCGACGATCCCCCTGAAGCATAACAATTCTGTGTTCATCATCATTGTTGTAATCAAACCAGCCGGGCCTGACGATGGTATAGGGATGACCACTTGCCCTTACCAGACGCTCGGCACGTCTTTTCCAGTCATGAACCTCAGTGCGTTGATTCCAGGTGCTGAGTCGTTCAGTCACGCCAATCGTGGTCATCAGGCTGATACGAACAGATACATCCCTGAATATTCGTAAAATATTGCGCACTCCGCCATAATCTATCGCCCTGGCACCAATACGACCCTGACCATCGGAACCGAGAGTGAAGATGATGGCATCAATATCTTTCGGTAATTCGGTGAGTGTTTCAGGCAATGAAACATCGCCGTAAAAAATATCTGTTCCCCGAGGAAGCGATTTCACTTTGCGCTTATTTCGGATCAGCGCTACAGGCTGATGGCCCATTTTGATAGCGGTATTGACGACATGAAGGCCAATACTTCCTGTCGCCCCTGCAACGAGTATTCTCATGATAAACCTACTGATAATTCAGATTTATTTTCGATACGGTCAGAATATCAATTATCATTAATGTCAGTAATGGGGCTAAAATGATTGTGTCTATGAACACCCTTCATGAGTGTGCGATGAAGGGAATGCCTCCATAAGGAAATCGCCGATGCTCAAAGAAAACTTCAACGAACTACAAATCTTTCTTGTGGTGGCAAGGGAGCGAAGTTTTACAAAAGCAGCGGGCAAACTGGGCGTCTCTCAGTCTGCACTCAGCCATGCGATGAAGGCCCTGGAGGAAAGGCTGAATATCCGCCTTCTGACCCGCACGACCCGAAGCGTTGCCCCCACGGAAGCCGGTGAGAGAATTATTGCCTGCCTTGAACCTCGTATTGCCGATCTTGAACAGGAACTTGAATCGCTCGTTCAGCTGAACGGCACCGCCTCCGGCAATATCCGTTTATCTGCCGGGGAGCATGCCGCTCGAAGCCTGGTATGGCCGAAGCTAAAACCCTTCCTCAGGGAATATCCGGAAATTAATCTCGAACTGGTGGTGGATAACGGCTTTGTCGATATTGTTGAGGGGCGTTTTGATGCCGGGATCCGCCTGGGCGAAAGCGTGGATAAGGACATGATTGCGGTAAGAATTGGGCCGGACATGAGAATGGCCGTAGTGGGAGCACCGTCCTATTTTGCTGCTAATCCTGCGCCCCAAACACCGCACGAGCTACAACATCATCGGTGTATCAATATGCGCCTGCCAACTGCCGGTGGGCTTTACCACTGGGAGTTTGAGAAGGATGGGAAACCGTTACGGGTCAGAGTGGAAGGGCAGGTCACGTTTAATCTGCAGGCGGAAAGGATTGATGCAGCGTTATCCGGTTTTGGCATCGCCTGTATACCTGAAGACAGGGTGCAGGATTATATAAAGTCAGGAGAGCTTATTCAGGTTCTGCAGGACTGGTGTCCGTCTTTCCCCGGATATTACCTCTACTACCCGAGCCGTAAGCAGCATCCGCCCGCTTTTGCGTTGATGATCGATGCCCTTCGCTACCAGGAGTAACGGGTCCGCCAGTTTCAGCGGCCCCGCTCGGCTATTAACGGCCCACGCGAGCCTGGTGCTCAGGAGAGTAACGTTCGCCGACGACTTTAATCGTCTCAAGCGCCTGGGTTATCTGCCGTGAGTCATCCCGTGAAAGAATGATGTCGGCAGCCCCCAGGTTTTCCTCCAGCCGGTGTAGCTTGGTGGTGCCAGGGATAGGAACAATCCACGGCTTTTGTGCCAACAGCCATGCCAGCGCAATTTGCGCAGACGTCACGCCTTTCTGTGCTGCCAGTTCACTCAACAACGAGACCAGCTTTTCATTGGCTTCAATCGCCTGTTCGGCGAAACGCGGCACCTGGCTTCTGTAATCATCCTTGCCAAACGTCGTTCCTGGTTTAATCGAACCCGTCAGGAAGCCTTTACCTAACGGGCTGAAGGGAACGAAACCAATGCCCAGCTCCTCAAGTAACGGCAGGATCTTCCGCTCAGGCTCGCGCCACCACATTGAGTATTCGCTTTGCAGGGCAGTGACAGGTTGTACGGCATGCGCACGACGAATGGTTTGCGCACCCGCTTCGGACAGACCGAAATGTTTAACTTTGCCTTCAGCGATCAGGTCTTTCACGGTTCCCGCAACGTCTTCAATTGGGACATCCGGATCGACACGGTGTTGATACAGCAGATCAATAACATCAGTCTTGAGACGGCGTAATGATCCTTCCACCGCTTCGCGGATATGCTCCGGACGGCTGTTTAAAATCTGCTGCTTGTTGTCGTCGCCAAAAGTAAAACCAAACTTGGTGGCGATGACCACGCGGTCACGGAATGGTTTTAAGGCTTCGCCAACAACTTCTTCATTAAGGAAGGGGCCATACACTTCAGCGGTATCGAAGAAGGTGACGCCACGTTCAACCGCTGCGCGAATGAGCTCGATAGCCTGACGAGTATCGGTCGCCGGGCCGTAGCCGTGGCTTAAGCCCATGCAACCGAGCCCAAGCGCGGAGACTTCGAGTCGGGATTTACCCAGATAACGTTTTTGCATTGAATGAATACCTCTTTTATCGCGACTTAAACATCAAGTTTGCGGCCAGTCAGCCATTCCACCATCGCCGGGTCGCGGTGAGAGAAGAAGGCGCTGGTTGCGGTGTCGAGGGCGGCAATCTGCAGCATATCTTCAGAGCTGAGTTCAAAATTGAGAATGTTGATGTTCTCTTCCATGCGTTCTTTGCGCACCGATTTCGCCAGCGAAACGATACCTCGCTGGAAGATCCAACGCAGTACAACCTGGCCCACGCTCTTGCCGTACTTCTGGCCAATTGCCGTTAACACGGGATGCTGGAACAGGCCATTTTTACCCTCAGCAAACGGTGCCCAGGCTTCCGGCTGAATGCCATGGCTTTGATTCCATGGAACCGCATGCAGCTGCTGGTTGAAGGGGTTAACTTCAATCTGGTTCACCGCAGGGGCAACTTTGTTGAAGGCGATAAGGTCGGCCAGACGGTCAGGATGGAAATTGCTGACACCAATGGCGCGAATTTTGCCTGCCTGTTGCAGTTCTTCCATGGCACGCCATGCCCCATGGACATCGCCATAAGGCTGGTGAATCAGATACAGGTCGACGTAATCAAGTTGCAGTCGATTCAGGGAGCGTTCGAACTGGGCTTTAGCGCCTTCGTAACTGGTATCCTGCAGCCAAAGTTTGGTGGTGACAAAGAGTTCGTTACGGGCGATACCGGTTTGTTTCAGTGCGTTCCCGACCTGGGTTTCGTTCTGGTAAGACGCGGCGGTATCGATCAGGCGGTATCCCGTATCGATGGCATCAATAACGGCTCTTTCGCATTCGGCGGCATCCGTCATCTGGAATACACCAAACCCCAGCAGGGGCATTTCTATACCGTTGTTCAGTTTTACAGTTTGCATGACGTTATCCTTCAGCTGTTGTGTTGGAAAAGCATAACGCAAACTGATTTATTCGATTAGGTGGGGTAATTAGCTAGGGTTTATTAGATGTGTTCATTAATTTAGAGGGGGAAGGTCGGCTTTGTGCCAATAACGGACGTTGTTAAGCTCATGCAGTATGGATTCACGAAGAACATACATTATATATTGTCCTAATTAACTCGGGATGAAAGCTCCTGATGGCTCTCTTTTTGCTCGCTGTAACGATCTGCAAGATAACCGGTTTGTCCCTTAAGCAGCACTGTGATTTTAAACAGCTTCTCGGCTACATCAACGGAACTAAATGTTTCTCGACTATTCTCTAAGGCAACTTGCGGCCTATACAAAAAAGAGCCGGGTTATACCCGGCTCTTTTTAGCTGATTTCAAAATCTTTTAATTCCCCACCTTCAGCAATCAGATTTGAGATCCGCTTCGGCATTCGCCCCTGACCTGACCATGTTTTTGACTCTCCAGTTTCGTCAGTATATCGATACTTCGCGGGGCGGGGGGAGCGCGTCCTTTTAGCCT
>Ga0207713_1000192_pt1 | contig 85606 bp, 185 predicted proteins | sample KBSS64metaG_FD_184404 | JGI IMG/M metagenome (GOLD analysis project Ga0207713, IMG submission 184404) | Switchgrass rhizosphere microbial communities from Kellogg Biological Station, Michigan, USA - KBS S6-4 metaG (SPAdes) (version 2) | ecosystem: Host-associated > Plants > Roots > Rhizosphere...
GTGGGAAGCTAGAGATGTTGGGAAAGTGGTGAAGCAAAGAAAAGGTGTGGAAATTTAATTATTGAGAAGGAAATAAGTGCATGGGAAGTCGCGAGAGAGCGTTTGTAGTACAAGTTGACGGTCAGGATATTGCCGTTCCCCGTAAACGTGTTCGTAAGGATAAGGTTGGTAAACCTGCTGTAAATCATAAGTATGATGATGAAAAAGAGTTTAATTCGTTGCACTTTAAGCCTATCGGAGAGGCGCAGACGCTCGGGGCACAGTATCTACAGGAAGGTCGTAAAATCGTGGCTCTACAAGGCCCAGCCGGTGGTGGTAAGTCAATTTTAGCTGCATGGCACGCTGCAAACTTGCTGAAAGCTAAGTCTATCCACAAATTGTTCTTGGTTCGACCTTATGAATCTTGTGGGCGTACAATCGGTGCAGTTCCCGGCACGGAGGGCGAAAAACTTTCCGTAATTTTTACCAGTATCTTGGAGCATCTGACTAAGTTCCTTGGCAAAACCCAATTGTCTTATATGCTTGAGAAAAAGGTAATCGAATTCAAAAGTGTTGAATGGATGCGTGGCTATAGTTTTGAGGATGAGGTATTCGTGCTGTGTGAGGAGGTGCAAGGGTTTGATACTGACCTTATGCAGATGCTGACAACCCGTATTGGTGACGGCGCACAACTTTGTATGACGGGAGACTGGCGTCAAAAAGACATCCGTAAAGAAACAGGTCTTAAATACTTGAGTGAAGTCGTAGAAGCTGCAAACAACACACCACCAGAGTTTCTTGATGACGAAGACATTCAGGAGATTAAGAACAACATTGGTTTTGTAAACTTTACGTTTGAGGATAGTGGACGTCGTAGTAAATTGACTAAGGCACTTGTTAAATTGTTTTACTTTGAGAAGGGGTAGGGAGTAATTTGAAAGAAATTAATGGAGTAAGAGTTGCATCTAATGCCTTAGACTGGACAGGTCACGAAGTCGGAAGACTGGTTATCAAGAATGTTGAAGGTAGGCATGCAACTCGGAGGACTTTGGTATGGAATGCAGAATGTTCTTGTGGCAACACTACCAAAGTTACTTCCGCAGAGTTGTCAGCTAATGATACGCAATCTTGTGGGTGTCTACACTTAGAAGTGATTGCTGTTACCAATAAGGCTTTTGCAGAGAAGTATTACACCCACGGAATGTCAGGAAGTCTTGAGCAGAAAGCTTGGAAAAGAATGAAAGGTCGTTGTACTAACCCAAATTCAAAAGAGTATGCAGTTTATTCGAAGATTGGTATTTCACAAGCATTTTCGGAAAGTTTTGTGAATTTCTACAATGACATTGGACCTATACCGGAAAACTTCAAAGGGCGTGTCTCAGTTGATCGAATAGAAAATTCCCTTGGTTACGTAGAGGGGAATGTAAGATGGGCAAATGATGATATGCAAGCCAGAAACAAGGGTATGTATAACAGTAACAAGAGTGGTGTAACTGGGGTAAGATTGCACACTGGATCAGATGGCAAAGATTATTGGTGTGCAAGTTGGTATCCTACAAGCGGAAAACAAAAGAGTAGGTACTTTTCAATACCTAAATATGGTGATGAATTAGCTTTCTTTGCTGCTTGTGAGTTTAGGTCGTTGATGATTGAACGTTTAAATCTAGTCGGTGCGGGTTACACAGAAAATCACGGTAAATAAGGGGCTGGTATGAACACAACTAACAATGAAGATTTCATGTTTCCACAATTTAGTATGAACGGGTCTGTACGGGAACGAACTATCCCAACTAAAGTGTACACGCTTTACCTAGATGGTGAAATTGGAGCACCTTCTGAGTATAGGGATCACATGGAAGCTCTTGAATCTGCAAACGAGTGGGATGAAGTGCGGGTTATAATTTCAAGTGGAGGAGGTCGCCTAGACAGCGGTCTGATGCTGATTGACGGGATTAAAGCTTGTCGTGCCCCAGTAACGGCGTACATTCACGATATCTGCGGTTCTATGGCGACAGGTGTGGCCCTTGCGTGTCAAAACTGGCTTCTAGGGGATTTTGCATATTTCTTCGTGCACACAGCAAGCTGGGGAACATTTGGCAAAGACAGCGAAATTCGCAGTCATGTGCAATTCATGGATAAACGAATTGATAAATTCCTCCACAGTATGTATGATGGTTTTATGTCTAGCGAAGAAATTTCTTTGGTCGGAAAAGGCCAAGATTTGTGGATTGATTCGGAAGAACTGAAAGAGCGGCTGGAAGCTTACCAAGAATACCGGAACAATCAACCCTGTAACTGTGGCGATGAATCTTGCCCTCAGAACCAACGATTGGCAGCAGAATCACAAAGGGATGACTTCGAAGATATTGAAGACTTCGATCTTGAAGCTCTTATTGCTGAAAAGGTAGCCGAAGGCATCGCCCTGCATGAGAAAAAGAAATTAGCTGCTGAGAAAAAGGCTTCCCGCGCAAAGAAACCAAACGCCAAAACCCAAGCTGTGATGGATGCTACAGATAAGGGCGAGGATTTGATCCACTTTGACAGTAAAGAAGCACTTTTTGAAGCTCTTGATCTAAAATAATTGTTGCAATGAATACGTGGGAGGTTTACAATTACTCCCACTAACCCAAACATAAAGGAGAGAATATTATGACTGACCAAGAAGAACTAGATATTTTGATGGAAAAGATTGCAGTGATTAAAGAGGAGAACTTTGGAGTATGTCCTTCTGGTCAATATATGGATGGGCTTCTTGACAAGATGTGGGAACTCCAAGATAAAATTAAACTGGGAGGAGTAAAGTGATTTCATACGAAGAGATTGAAGAGTTGCTCGCAGAACAACAAGCTGACCTTCTTGCTGCACAGGAAAAGTCAGAGAATTCTGAGAAGGAAGAATGAAAGAATTAGATTACGATGAACGATATGAGGATTATTTAGCAATCGTTGAACACTGTTTCGATGTTGAGCCGATGTGGCATTGGGAAGTTGATCTAGAATCTAACTGTATTGATTAAGGAGAATAAAATGCCACTGTACATGTTAGTTAAAGTAGATTTCGGACACCGTGAGAATATGGGGCTGTTTGATACACAAGCTAAAGCACTTGCATTGCAGACATCTCTTGAGCTAGAATTGTTTGATAGTGGAAGTTTAGCGGGTATTAGTTTTTATATTGAGGAGTGGTATACGAAGTGAGTATTGAAAAAGAAGTAACCCAAAAGTTTTATGACCATCTTGTAAAGCCTGAATTGTTTCTGGAAGAGATTTGGTTTGAAGATAAGTATGGAAATGTCCACTGGAATGGTGAAAGCAATATTGATGATCTGGTAAATGGTGATGGGGACACATATTCTGGTGATATCCGTACAGAGGTAGTGGAGATAGATGGTTTTGCACTGTACACTTTAGGCAATGATTGTGGTGGAGAAAGCCAACTTATTTTTAAACTTAGTAATAAAATTAATCCAGAGGATTATGCATGAATCAGTTTGCACAATACGAAAATGAAGTAGAAGAAGAACCAACCATTAGCGATTGGATTTCCTCAGACGCTTCAGGTGCTAGCAATATGCTTGGGGAGGATATTTATTCAGCAGTTGTAGAGGCACTTGGTTATGAGTAAGACTGAAGACCGTGCTAAAGGTTTCATCTTACAATGCATTGAGCAATGTAAACAGATTAAACCCGATCCTCAAATAACTGACTTTCACTGTCAACTTATCATTCAGTTGACAGGCAAGGTATTTGAACTAGAGGAACAGATTAGGGAGTTGAAAAATGAGCAACAGCGCTTATAATTGTTTTCTTGATGCAGAACTTGAAAAGTATTACGAAGAATTAGAGGAACCACTAGACCTATGCTGGGATGATGAACCAGTAATAGAACCCAACACTGATTATGATAATTATGATAACTGGGATGATATGCAATGACTGAAGAACCTATTGGTGCTTTGTGTGGTAAAGTAAATAAAATCATTCCTCATACCCCTTACTACTTAGCTGATGGGAATGTTGTTATAAAGAAATGGAAAGAATCTTTCGTAGACCGAATGGGCAATAAGGCAGAGCTTATGAAAGTGTTGTTTAGGACGAAGAAGAATAAAGAGAATGTTGCAGTTATTCAAGTAAATTGGGAGTAGAGAATATGGGTGAGAAGAAAGATCCAAAAGTAACTATTGTAGACTACCAGACATTTACGGATTACCTGTTCAACCCACCTTCAACCTTTTACATACAGAACGCTATGGGAGAATATTGGTTTGTGCATACTTCTTCAAGAGTTGCTGCACAAGAATATATAGATTCTGTTTATGGTAAAAATCGGTATACTGTTGTAGCTAGCAAACTTCAGAAGACAGTTAGTAAATCAGAGAGTGGAGAGTTGTCATGCCGAGGGACAGCAACAAGAAAGAAATAATCAACAAAGAATACTCACTCTACATGGACATTGCCCTACGTGCAGCCCAAGACAGCCATGCAGTCAGAAAGAAAGTAGGCTCATGCATTCTAACTAATAGTCGTGGACTTTACGTTGGTTATAACGGAACACTTCCCGGAATGAGCAACACTTGTGAGGAGAGGATTTACAGTAATGGTGCAGGTGGTTGGATGGATGTCGAAGAGTTTAAAGAAATCTATCCTTACGAAGATGAGAATGGACATTACAAACTTAAAACTTTGGAAGGTGTAGTCCACTCGGAAATTAATTCGCTATGTAAGATGCTTAAGGAAGGTGTTAGTGCAGAGGGAGCTACAATCTTCGTAACATTGTCCCCATGTGCAACTTGCAGTTCAATTATTGCTTCTAGTGGGATTAGAAAGGTTGTATACTATGAGGAATATCGGGATACTAAGGGAATTGAGATGCTAGAAGACTTTGGTGTAGAAGTTGTACAATATGAGAAAGGAGAAAAATCATGAATAAAGTTACATTATACGGCCTCAACAAAGCTGGAGGCTTTAAGATCTGGGCTATCGAAACAAAAGATGAAGAAATTCATATTGAGTTTGGTCAGGAGAATGGTAAGATTCAGCTCAAAATTGAATCTGTCAAAGGTAAGAACATTGGACGGAGTAACGAGACGACTCCTGTACAACAAGCTGAGTTGGAAGCTCTTAGTAAGATTGAGAAACAGAAAGATAAAGGTTATCGGCTGGACAAAGATGATCTACAAGACCTAGATATTCTCCCAATGTTGAGTGCAGATTACACAAAACAAGGGCACCGTATTAAATACCCTTGCTGGGGTAGTGACAAGATGGACGGATGCCGTGCTCTGGCTATTTGTGAAAACGGTGCTGTAACTTTGAAGTCCCGAGGTGGTAAACTGTACGATGTAAAACATCTGCAAGGTCAGCTTGCCGCTGTTATGAAAGATGGTGAAGTGTGGGATGGTGAGTTGTTCATCAAAGGTAAGTATCTTGAAGAGATTGTTTCTGCTATCAAGAAGCCTAATCCACTGACACCTTATCTTGGATTTGTTATATTTGATATTGTGAATACTGAAGAATTTAGTTCCCGTATTGATACAATCAGAGCTATTCCTAAACGTTTGTTGGGTACTCAGATACAGGTTATTGAGTATCTTAACATTGAGTCTGAACAAGAGATGAAAGTTAAACACAGAGACTGTGTTGCTCGTGGTTTTGAAGGTTTGATGCTTCGCAATGGTAAGGGTGTCTATGAGTCTGGTAAACGTTCGGCAGACAGCCAGAAATTCAAGACTTTCTTTGACTCAGAATTTAAGATTATTGATGTAATATCAGATAAAGATGGTGGTGCAATCTTTGTAGTTGCGAATACCTTTGCCGACAATCAATTCAACGTTGTAGGTGGCTCACATGATCAACGTAAACAATGGTTGGCTGATAAAGACTCTCTGATTGGTAAATTCATTACTGTAAAATATCAAACCACTTATAAAGACACTCAGATTCCACAATTCCCAACGTTCGTTACGTTTCGAGATTATGAATAAGGAGAACAAAATGCATAGCAATGAATCGAGCTGGAATCCCGACGAAATAGTAGATACTAAATCTCTACAACTATTCACTCTTCGTGAATTTATGAAGTGTCTTAACTACGACTTTGTTGAAGGAACTCTCTGGTCCAACCCATTCTTTCACTCATCTCATCATTCTAATAAAGGTCGTAACATTATTGGCTTTGTTGGAGCCCTAAAGCTTTATAACGGGAATAGTGTGAAGTGTGTATTCGGTAAGCCACCAGAAAAACTCAGCTTGTGGTCATTTAATGATTACCAAATTGCTAAAGCTAAGGCAGCACGTATCCTTGTCAGACTGAAGCTGCAACTGTGTAAGTCTACCAAAACTATTCTGGTTCAGGATCACCGAGTGGAATTTACATTGAAAAGTTACTCTAAACTCTTTCTTTCGAACAAATATCTGGGGTGATCCATGAACCACGACAGGGTTTGTTTATTCAAAGATGGCTCTTGGTGCTGGAATTATGAGTTCAGTTTTAAGGAGTTTGGACACAAAGGGGAGTATCAAGAGATTATTTTAGGCCAAGGGTGGCTAGACAGAGACGTTTCAATCATGCTGGCCGAATATTATAGTGAAAACACCCATCTTTTTGATTAATTCTAAGCCTCCAGTCTTGACGGACTGGAGGCTTTCTGGTCTAATGGGTTTACTAATCAGGAGGAACTATGGAACAAGATAAACTGAAGAAACAATTGGAGCTGCTTCATTCAGACTTGAAGCGCTGCAATAACAGGTGTAATCGTATTTCTAAAGCAATCGGCATTGAACAGAACGATTTAATTCAGTACGCAATGGACGAGACACAAGCTGTGCTGGATTATATTAGGATGTTGAAGGAGAAAGAAAATGCTAGTCAAACAGAGAATCAAGTGGGAATATGAATACCACTTTGGAAAAGAACCTTGGTTTCCAGCATTCTTAGATTACAAGAAGAATAGGGGTTCTGAAAGATTCAGACTGAACGCTGCTATGGAAGAGTTTTTCGAATATGTTATTTCATTAGAGGAAAAGCTAAAATGACACAAGAACAATACTATCTCCTAGAGAGGTTACGTACAAACCTCCTAGATGCAGCATCTGAGCTAGAACTTCTAGGAAAGCTTCCAAGGTTTGTGCAGAATATTGATTGGATGCTAGACGAGCTTGATGAGTATGTTAAATTGCAAAAGGAGTTGGATGATGAGTAATAGTGATAAATGGTTATTTGGGTTTATTACCCTGTGGATTATACTGTGTGCCGGTAAGCCTGACTTGATTGATGCACTGACTATACGTGTAATGGGTGATCAAGCTGTTTATGAAAAGATGAAAGGAGAGAAAGAATGATCCACCTAGCGCCAATGACTGACGAACAACGCCAAGCTGTCAAAGACCAACGTATTGCTGACCAAGAATACGCACGAGAAAACGTAACCTTAGATCGACCAGACGAACCTTACTGGAAAGCTCTTGCCTCCGAACAGGGTATCCGCATGCCACAGTGGCACATCTTAGGTACAGAGATTAAATATATTCGAAGGGCTTGTAAAAAGTTAGGTGTTGATGTAAAAGAGTACACAGATTCTACGGGCTTTAAAACACTGAAAGAATTTGCCGAAACTAACCATAAATTCAATGCTGTTGCTCAAGTCGGTCTTGTGCTAGAATACTGGGTAGATAAAGAGGGTAATTGCGGGATTAAATAGGGTAAGTTGGTGTAGTTTTACCCTATTAAAACTACGATCTATTTAATTTCAATGACGGTACATGTGAAGAGGTGGTGCCATGTTCTTTATAGTTTATTTAGCCATTAGTTTAGTAATGTTTTACCACGAAGTATTAGATTCATACAGATGTAAAGTTAAGATTGATTTCGTAAGGAGCATATCCTTCTCTCTTTTGTGGGTTGTAAGTATTCCTTTCTCCACTTATATGATGTGGAAGGAGCTGAAATGACAAAAGAATATTCCCATGACAGAGAAGTGATCAAAGACTTCATCCGCTACATCTCGGATGAGCATAAATGTGCAGTGGTGTGTTTTCCAGATGAATTTGCAGCTAACAGTTATGTAAATTACAGGTTTATTAATGTTTCAGATATCTTGGAAGAGTTTATTGAGGGGAGAAAGCAATGAACATTCAAATGCAAAACCAAACAATCATGTTGGGGAATCAATCAATCTACGTTTCGATTAAACCGGGGAAGGTTGGGAGTATTCCTCTTCTGATTATGAATGGTATTGGAGCGAATACAACTTTACTGACTCCGTTTGTTGAAGCTATGCACGAATCAAATCCTGATCTTGAGATTATTACTTTTGATGTGCCGGGGTGTGGAGGATCTTCTACTCCTTCGCTGCCATACAGGTTTAGTGGACTATCTAAGATTGTTTCGCATATGTTGGACTATTTGAACTACGCGCAAGTGGATCTACTGGGTCTATCGTGGGGCGGATTCTTAGCCCAACAGTTTGCTTATGATTACCCTCAACGCTGTAAGAAACTAATTCTATGCGCTACAGCAACAGGAGTTACAAGTATACCACCTAGTATGAAAGTACTTTCTTTAATGTCTTCACCTAGACGCTACACTGATTCAGCCTATATGATTGAGATTGCCCCCCTAATATACGGTGGAAAATTCCGAACAGACCCTCAGATAGCAATTAAGTATGCTGAGAAGATGGAGGCTAATAGCTCTGAAAATAAAGCTAGTGCCACTGGGTACAAGTTTCAACAGCTAGCAATATGTTGGTGGAGTAGCTTGTGGATGCTTCCTTACATCAAACAACCTACACTTTTGATAGGAGGTAGCGATGACCCGATCATACCTCTAGTGAATATGAAGATTATGAAAGGACTTATTCCTAATTCAAAGCTTCATACAGTGGATGATGGGCACCTTTTCCTCCTCTGCTCAACTGATGTAGTAACACCAATTATTAATGAGTTTTTGGAGGGTAAATGAATAATATTGTAAGTATTGAAGTAGAAATCAAACGAGAGCCTGAATATCCCGTATATTGCTTTGATATGTGGATGTTGTTTGATAATCAGAATGCTTATTTGGATTGGTCAGACAGTTTGGATAGGGTATGATTGAAATCCTTGGCTATGGGTTTGCTATTATAATGTATTTCTTATTCTGTTACTTCATGATATTTAAAACGAGGTTGTGATGACAAGCCCTGAACGCTGCTCATGTGGAACTAGAGAGAAGAATAAGTGTAATAAAGAATCCACACCTATTGATGGTGTAAGGTATGGTAAAATGTGCGTAAAGGAAGTGAAAGAGGAGAGTAAGAAGGATGTTTGAATTAGATTACCAACTACCACCAGAGTATAAAAGCTTAGAGTATCTGCACACAAAACTTGGTGATGTACAGGTTGTGGAGTGTGTTTGTATCATCTGGAATGCCATGCACAAAGGGAATACACTCCGTGTAAAGAGTGCAGATGATAAGACAGGAATTATTATGATAACTGGTGTTTGTGATGACACACGAGAGGTTATTAAGATTGGTAAGTGGCTAACTACGTTTGCTTTGGTGCAGATTAGGTATGAGAGGACTATTTTTAGTGTGGAGATTTGAATGGACCAAACAATTGAAGACAGAATGCAGGCTGTAGAGATTGAGTTGAAAGAGATTAGGAAAGAATTGGAGGGGAGTCTGGCGAGGTATAGTCCACATTACCCAGACGAGAACAGACTGATCAACGATCGTGAATATTGCAGTCGGTGGATTAGAGGTGAGATTAAAGCAAGTTCTGAGTGGTTCATGAAGGAGATTTATAAATGAAAGCATATCAAGTGGTGTTGGTTGATGGTGATGGAGCTAGCTTTGAAGAGTTCGTAACTCCTAAAGTGTTTATGGATAAGGTAAAGGCTGAAGCTTACAAACAGTTCTTTATTGACGAGGATGCTGGTTGGTGGAAAGTGTATGTTAAGGAAGTGGAGTTGGTAGAATGAAACCAATAATCCTTAAAACACCAGAAGGGCTATATGTCTATGAAATCCCTATTGAGAATGAACCAGAAGATGGGGCATCTGACGAGGTTTGGTGGAGATGGGGATAGCTACTACGTAGCGATAGCAGCTTGTGGGGTTGGTAGTAGTCCTGTAGAGGCTTATAATAATTGGGTGAAGGATTGGGAGGATAATGTGTGATGAAAGTTAGTACGTTGGCTTGCCTATGCTTTGGTGCATGGATCAGTTTAATGTGGACAAACGGATAAGATAAAAGAGTTGTCTGCTAAAGTTCAAGTACTGGAATCAATTAATAAGGAGAAGATGTGATGAGTGATTTCAAAAGCTGGTGCGAAGTAGCTGAATATCTATTAGCTAACAAATGGAACTCTGTAGATGTAGATAGCACATGGTCATTCACAGAGGATAAGAGTTGGAGTAAGGTATATCCTCCTGAAGATGCCAGTGACTATGAGCACTATAAGAATATTGGAGATGCGATAGAAGAGATGAAGTATTTCTGTGATGGTGACTTAGGGAGTGTTAGTAGAGAATGAACCTTAAACCAGAAGACTTAGAAATCAGCACATACCCACCCTATAAAACTGGTGGACAACATGTTGGGCTTACTCACAGCGGTGTGCTGATTGCGCATATTCCTACGGGGCTTGGTGTTGTGTCCGTTAGTGAGAGGAGTCAGTATAGGAATAAAGAGAGGGCTTTGACAATGTTGGAAATATTGGTTGAATTGGAGGAAGATGAATGAGTTTTGTAATATTTACACTTGGTATTGTCGTGGTGTCTTACCCTTTCTTTGGGGCCATTGTTTATGGTGATCCGTGGACTTGGATCTTTAAGGAGAAGAAAGATGTTTGAACCAAGAGCACCACTAACACAAGAAGAGATAAACCAACTGTTGTCCTCTGTACAACTAAGGTCAACACCAGAAGATCCTTGTGCTAAATATCCTGAATTGCTCAAGATGAAAGGCCGATACCGTGTTCAGTTTGGAGAGGACCAACTATACAGAGATTATAAACTTGTACAACAAAGGTTGAGAAACGAATGAGTGTAAAGACATTAGAAACCAGACACGAAGGCTTAACAGTCTTCGATACTGAAACAGGAGAGCTTCTATACCACAAGAAACCTAAACCTGTGAAGATGGGAAGCTTTGATAAGTATGTAGGGATTGATACCAAATATCCACAAGACTGTGTAACCAAAGACAGCTTGCTTGAGTGTCTATCTGTTTTGGATGGGTACATCAATGATAAACCATACCTTACGTCTCACAATCTGCTAGATGCTTTGAATCAGAATCTACTTACTCCACAAGAGCTGAAGTTGATTACACATATAGTTAATAACCTAACAGGTTGGAATATCTACATTGGCACAGTAAAGGACTTATGCACTTGTGGGATTACAGAAGCAAACATCTCTCGTTTGATTAAGGGATTAGATCCTAATGTACTGAGAGTGAAGCACAGGAACAAGCCATTCAGAGGAGATATAGTCATTGAAGTCAGTCCTACATATGGTTGGAAAGGAGATATTAGATATCGAGAAATGAAGATTGGTAGTTGGTATGGAGCTAGTTTAACGCTTGATTAGAATGAGTTGACAAACGAACTCATCATTGGTGATGAATTGATGTACCTGTAAGTCCCTATTTCTGGGGCTGTTTGCATCTACCCTACTTATTAATATACATGTGAGAGAAATATCTATGGGATTATTTAATGTAAATCTGGAAGAGACCTACTGTGAAGGGTTTAATCAGGACAGCACTGAACAACCTTGAGCTGTATGAACCTTACTGTAGTAAAGGACCAAGAGAAGGCGAGTTCAAGGATTCGATAGGGCAAACACCACCGATTATCTGGTTAAGGATTTTGCAATGAAGTATCTAAGAGATGCATTGGAAATATTGGAACGTGAAGGAGAGTAAGTTCTTGGAAGTTTAACCTTCACAACCCCCTGTAAATTAGGAGTCAGCTTGTGTTAGTGACTCCTTTTCTTTTGTCTGGAAAATATAGCAAAGCCTTTGTTTATAAGGGTCTAGTTCAAAATTCCTTGGATATCTATCTGAAGGGCTTAACGCTCTTGGCCGGCACCTGTCAAATAGCATGCCAAATAATAAAATATTAGAGAATTCTATCAGATAACTCTTCCCAATACACCTTACCTATACTCTATTAGCAGTTCTAACCTGATAGTAACAATCAACTAACAGCAAGCTCTGTGCCAAGTCACTCATCGATAGTTATTACTCATCACTAGGCGTTACCATAATTCACATTGCGTATAATCTGCCTTCCGTAACATGTTACCTCATACACACTGACTATCAATCACCTGTCGTGTACCTCTGATCACTCATACCGACCACTGTATGTCAACCATAGTAATACGTACTGACGTACCCCTACACAACTAGCACACTTCACTAGCTTAAGTCAATGTATTATGTTACTGAGCAGCATAAGATGTGTAGTACTGATTAGTTATACAGTACTGTACGTGGATACAGATGCAAACTTGGGGATCTTTGCTACCGTGCTTGACAAATGAGGACTTATTATCACATGAATAAGTGATTAAAAACTACACTAGGCAGTGTATCTTAAGGGGCTTGCAGACTATGATTAACATAGCTTACACTTGATTGGTAGGCATTTAGAAGGTAGTTGTAATCACAAAGGTATGGATAAGACTAAGCCGTGCATTGCACGGCTATAATTTTCCTGCTTATTATTTAAGAGTGGTAATTCTCATACTTATCAATCAAAGCTTTAGCTACACGCTCATCTGTCTGCTCAGCCGCTAGGATGTAGGCTTGTTCTAGTTTAAATGTAAGCCATGCTTGATGAGCTTCTTCTGGTGTATCATAACAGCCAAGATTCTTATTTTCACCGGTGATTACATCCCTACACCTAGCAAACAGCCTTTTAGCCAATTTGTGATAAGTTACTCCAATGGGCCAATCTCCTCGCGTAGTGTCACGAATAAATGTGTTCACTTTTGGTGTAATAAAAACACAGGTGTTTGGACCATAGACCTTGTTATTGGGTACTAGCAGATCCTTATCTATCTGCTTTCCTTCCCAATCTTGCTGTTCCATCCAAGATTTAAACTTGCTGAAGGTTAGCCACTCATGTGCTACTGAACAACCTACGTAAGATGGAGATTTTTCTTGTACCTTTTCTGAGTAGCACCGTGAAAGCATATCCCGCCAACGAGCATAGAAAGGGCAGACTATCAGTACTTTCTTACCATCTTCAAGTGTAACATGTTTACCGACATTATAGTCGGCATCATTTATACCAACACCTATCACTAGTTTCTCTCTATAATTCAATTTCATTTACTTCTCCTTCAATAGATAAAACTCACAGTCAAGTGAGTAAGTTTTGTTGCTCTGTTTTACGTCATTTAAAACTGTTTCAAGATAGACCGCACACTAGACACATCATCAATAAGAGAATGTAGCTTCTCAACAGCCTCCCACTCAGAGTAAGCGCAAACAAGAATCCACAAGTGGCCTTTGCAGTAGTTGGTATCGTAGTTCATGATATACATTTTGTTTTACTCTGCTAGGTTTGTATGGTTAGATTATATATTTGTTTTAAAGACAGAGAAACAATTATTTTCACTCAACAACACAATTAATTTCCCAATCCACAGCTTCCCCATCCATATGCTCTTCTTTGAAGTTATTCATGTATTCCCGATACGCTTCTTCTACTGGCTTAGACATCAAGAATTTACGTTCTTCTTGAAGACGTTCAATGCAGTCTGAGCGTGTGAGGTTATGGTCTACAATATATTCTTCACAAGTGAGCACTGAGCAGAAGGCAATCGAAAGGAGCATAGACATGATATTACTTCCAGTATTGAACAGTGAAAGAGTCAGCATTATTCTTAGTGAAGTAGGCTTTGTAGCCTTCACCTTTCAACTCGGCTACCAATTCGATTGCTTGAGCTTCTGTGTAGCGTTCGATGTAGCTCATGATGTTTACTCTCCTGTTTGTTTGGTATGGCTTATTATGGGGCTACCCACCACACCAGTCAACAAGTATTTTAAGATTTATTCATTTAAAGATTCTATTGATTCAGTCTCCTTGATTCATATCATCATAAGCTGTGTAAGCTTGTCTCTTGCTCCAAACATCGTCAGCAGTGTGCTCAGACAAGGTGTTTTCAATTGTCTCCCATATACTAAACCCTTGATTCAACCAATAGAGTTTATTAGTCTTTCTATCAAGCTTATAGCTTCCAAGATCAGGACAGAACGCATATGGTGATCGTTGTACAAACCAGACTGTATTGTCTTCTATGTAAACACATTCAATAACAATTGATTCATAGTAGTCGGCTTGAAGTTTGTATTTGGTGCCCTCTGTGTAGGTCATTTCAAACCTCTTTATCAAACCAACCAAGACTAATAGCCATTTGTAGAGACTTTATCAGGTTCTCTGCATCCTCTTTACTACAGATTGCTATACAGATATCCTCTAGGTGGTCGTCAATCCATACAGGGTTCTCTTTGTTGTTCCTTGTGTGCAAGATCTTGGTTGCATCTCCTTGCCCTTTGTTATCAGCAAAGATAATCTCTGTTGGGCTTACCACTACAGTTCTAATGTCAATTTCCATCACTCTTGCCCCCAATTCCGCTTAAGATTTCTCTCAGTGCTGTAGCCTCGTTTCTTGTCTTTACCACCTGTGTCATACTGGTCTGCACACTTGCGCTTAGAAGATTTGCGTTCATATTTCTGGAATGATTCTTGTGTGTAGTTGTTCATGCTTCTGATTCCTTAATACGTTTATCAATCTCGTTATCAATCTTCACCGACTCAAATTCACTTGGTTCAGACCAGTCAGGGTGATCTTCTGGCAAGTCTTCAACAGAAAGCCTGTCCCTAAGCCACAAATAACGGATTGCATGTAAAGCAACGTCAGAGTACATATCCTCTACATCATCAAAAGTAACTCCCAACTCAAGCAAAATCGCATCACGTTTTGCAATCTCAAGCTTAAGGCTTTCTACTTCATTGTTCATTTCAACATCTCCAATTCAATCATCTGTTTTGTACTATACATTAACAATCACATTCCACAAGCCTAGCTCACGAAACACTTTGAAGCTTGTGTGACCTTGTGCTACTAGGTCTTCTACGGTGATCAAGGCTGCGCTTAGGGTGATGTGTTGAGTATTCATAGGTCATCATCCAATAGGTTATAAGTATCAACCAACTCTGTGTATTCTAGACGCATAAGGCAGTCATCGACATTACAGAGATAGCCGTCTACATGAGAGCATCCAAAGTCTTTATACAAGATACAACACTTAACCGGATCATCCATTACACTACTCTCCACTTAAAGAGTAAACTGCAATTGATACAAAGCTGAACCGTCTTCTGCATAACCTAACAGTATAGGCTCCTTAGCATCTGCAATTCGTTCTCTCCACTTAGCTTCTTCAATATCTCTATACCACTTATCTTTGTGCTGTGGAAAGAACGCTAAATCAATTAGTTCTTCTTCCGTCACAACAATTACATTACCCATCTCACACCTCTTTCAACGTTTGGTAGTAGGCTTTTGCCCTTTGACTAAATTGTACAAGCTTTATGGTGATAGTGCAAGCGATCTGTAAAATCTTTTTAAAACTATTTGTGCGGGGAAGATCATCTATCCAGCTCACTCCACAAGGTGTGGCTACCTCTGTGTGGGTGTAGTCTACATCAGGGTTTGAGTAGGGTAAAACTGCCTCAACTTCCTCATATTCTACCTCTGTTTTCATAGGCTTCGCAGAGATTGCTTTCTTATACAAAACTTCTGCACGTTGAAGCTTAGCGAAAGCTACATCCCTATAGACGCTGTACTCTTCCAAGCTAAACTCACCAGCACGATAGGCTGTCTCAAGCTCAAGGATTTCTGAGCGGAGTTTTTCTAGTCTGACGGCTTGAGGGAGAATCCTTTGTTTGAGTGGTACTTTAGTTGGAGTCTTACCCATACGAGCAGCAATAGCAGAGTCGCTAAAGGCATTTACGTTTGCTTTACCGTAGATGTCGTACAAGGGTATGGCTTCAACAGATCGAACATTACGTGAACCGCACTGATTTCCATCGTAGTCAGGCTCATTTTCGTGGGAGCCTACCCAAGTTTGTAAAGCGAAATAACGACTCATTGAATACCTACCTTTAAGCTTTTCTGTTTTGATGTCCTCATATTACAGACAAACAAAAAGAGCGTCAAGCGCTCTTTAGAATTATTTCTTAATAAAATAAGCTTTCTCGCCTCTGGGGTATTTCCATCCCGGATAGGTATAGCCCCACACATTCCTGCTCTTATCACACCAGACACTATAATTCTCACTCTCTGACACACTTGGCATGATGTCTCTTTTGTCAGCATAGAGAGCCTCAAAGAATTGCTCCCTAGTTACCTCTTTCATGTCGTTAGGCGTTACGATAGCCATTTGCAGCCTCCTCGATGTCTTCAACTTCCATCACAACTTGTCCCATTGCAGCTTCTTCGCTGATGTCACGAGCATAACGTTTGTAAGTGCTCATCATATCTTCGACTGCAAATTTGGCAGCGATCATTGCACCACGTTCATCACCGTTCATGTGGTGTTTGTAGCAAACCAGTCGAGCTTCGTAAAGGCGTTTGAAGAGTTCTGGTAGGTTGTTCATGTCATCACCTGTTGAGTTGTTTTGCTTCAGTCAGGTCATTATGCAACAGGTAGGACGTGTGTGCAAGCTTTATTTGCCACTTTTCCGGGCAATCTCACGTAAAAGCTGAAGCTCTTCCTCACGCATACGCTGATCAGCTTTCTTCCTCTGATTGCCTGCACTCACAGCACAGATTATCCACAGAAGTGCAAACGGTGGAAAAAGGATTGTAAGGATTAGGAAAACCACATGACTTAGACCGCTCACGATGCATCCTCCAACTCATACTTAAAATAAACAGTCCAAGCTTCTGGCCCACTAGCCCGGAACATATGAACACCCGTCTCAGTCTTCTGAGAAATCTCACCATGAGCGTTCATACTGAAGTCGTATTCCCGACTAGCTTTGAACGCTACCCTTGCATCTTTATTCATCACAACATCACGTATGCATTTAAGTTTCATCATATCACCTCAATCATTTCAATTATATACCAATTCTGTAGCCACTTGCCCATACCATCATCAAAAAGTATAGTGGCTGTTTCATTGCCCTCGCCTACATTGTTAAATGTAATCTCCTTAACCTCACAAGCTGATTTGAACTTGCTACCACCTACATGAACAAATACTTTGTCACCGGGTTGGAGTTGGCCTATGAGCTTTTTGATGATCACACCCCAAACCGGTTAGTCAACATGCGATCACGAGTGGCATTGCTTGCCGAAGCACCGTAGTGAGTCTTGGAAGACAGGGCTGCATAAGCGGCTACAGCTTGTTCGTTAGAAAGGATGCCAGCTTTGAGGGCTGCTTCTACACGGGCTTTGAGTTGGGACATGTTCATGGCTGTTGCTCCTGTTCGTTTGTTTTGCTTCGTTAAGGGTAAGTTTATAGCTGATCCCACACCTTGTCAACCCAATGTCCATTTTCTTTTTCAGCCGTCATTCGGGCAAAGATTGCGTCTTCCTTGTGTGTGAATTTCCCAAGCCCCACCACCCTACCATCTAAATAGATATAAGCTTGCCACTTAGATTCATTCTTGTTCCAAGACACTCCCGCATAGCCGGACGTGTTGTTCTTGTGAATAGACCGATTTCTCCCGTTAACCTCCTTAGTCACATCTCGGAGGTTGTCCCATTTATTGTTATCTCTAATTGTGTCTTTGTGGTCAACGTTGCCTACTGGAAAAGATCCAGTCATGTAAAGAAAAGCAAGCCTGTGGGCCATATACGTTTTATTATCAAGGCCAATACTAATGTACCCACCCGAGTTCTTGGCTGTAACTACGCTCCCTACCTTACCCGTGCCGCGACCTTTGAGACGTGTAAATAGTCCGGTTTCAGGGTCATAGTGATAGCGATTCTTTAGCTTAATGCTCAATTGCAACAACTCATCTTCAGTCATTTATTTTCTCCACACAGTACAAGCCCCTCACTTGAGGGGCTATTAGTTTTGGCTAACAACAGCCGTTGATTACTCTTTTGGCGAAAGCCATTTATTACAACTCTCAGCTATCAATAAAAGCAATCCACGACTCTCCATGATATTGCTCGTTTGTTTACTGGCGAACTCATGAATGCTTTCCACCAGTTCTACAGCCTCTTCTAACCTTGCTTTCATTTGAGCTATCTGTTCTTCCTCTAACTCATAAATCTGCTCAAGGAGCTTTAATCGTTCCGCTGTGTCGTCTGTGTTTGGAAGACTTGGCGCCTCTTGCTCCGGACCGGCAACAATAAACTCATCATAGACAAGAGCTTTACCCATCGGAACTAGAGCAGTAACTTCGTATTCTGGATCGGACACCGCCCAATCTGCTAACTCACGGAGGAACAACTCACGTCCATCTCTGCTGATCAAGTAGCCTTTAATAGTAGTCATTTGCTTGCACCTTTTATTAAGTTGGATTAACTCATTGTGTAAGTGCAAGCTCTAGTTATCGCGCCTAATTGATTTAAACGCATCGGCAAGGTATCGTTTGGTGCGGATTTTGCCATCTTTCAGGCGGAAGACTCTGTAACCCGAACCATCATCAAGCTTTGTGATTGTACCCAAAAACATATCGTTTTCGTTGAAAATTCTGCGGACCTTGCTGCCATTGATTGGGCTGAAGGAACCTTTTGCTGTAGTGGATGCGGTCATGTTAATCACCTTAAGATTTAAGAAAGAACACAAAGGATTGTTCCCGTGTGCTTGTCTCCGTGCTCTTCAAGATGGCTACTGCTTGTTTGCCTTCTTCTACATCTCCTTTCCATGTTTGTAATTGTAAGAGATGGCTTACGTCCTGTCAAGCTATTTGATGCAACAATTTGAAATCTTCTGAAACAAACCTACGAATTATAGATAAGTCCTTTATAAACAAGCACTTGCTCAATACTCCCTAAACTGATAGCGTAAGCTTTAGCCTCATCTGTAGGGTATGCAACATCAAAATCAGCATCCTCAGCGAACCACAGATGACTATCCAGAAACCCTTCCAGTGTGCTGACAGGAAGGTTTGAATAAGCTAGACAATCCATCAGCGCTTCATTGTGTACACCTTCTACTTTCAAGGATTCCAATACAGCTTTGATGGTAGAAACTTCGATTCTTGCGATCATTTTAAGCTCCAATGTGCGTTAGTGTTGTATCGTTTTTGTTACAAATCTACAGAGTGTGTTGCTTTGGTGAATCACTCTGTTAGGCCCATCTTACAGTCTTCGGATCCAAACGCAATAGGTGTTTCACGGAATTATCACATTTATTTTCCAACAATGCCTTGCAATTTCTCAGCTTGTTTCTGAAGATCCGTGATTTGTTGCATCAGAATGTCAAGCTGTTTTTGCTCCTCTGACTTAATCTCAGGAAACTCTACAGAATCTATGACTGTCTTAAATCTAAGCTTGATTTCTTTAGACGTATCATATTTAGGATCAATGCTATCCGTGTGACAGAACGCACCGGACGTGAATGGGCTAAGCTTGAGGTAAAGTGAACTTGTATAACGTACCGAAGTGTCTTCGTGGTGTTGCCACACAAATCCTTGGTCAAACAGCCAGTTCTGCACCATCTTAGAGATTTCATGGGTTGGTGTATAGACGAACCACTTATCTTTCTTAATATCGAACACATCTACATCCTCTTTAATAATTTCTACATCGTCTTTGTCAAAATACTTCGTTCCTACAAGCTCACTGCCAATCACTTTGTATTCTAGTTTTGAGTGATTATCCAATTTAATTTCAACAACGTCATACTCTTGACCAATCCGGTCTGCATACCAATAACTACTCAGTCCTGCCTTGATCACTTTAACTTTCATCTCATCTCTCCTAAAACATTAATTTAAATTATCAAAACATCAGCGCTTTAAAACATCCCAGTCAATTTATGCCACTGCTCTTCTACAAACCGAATCCCTTTACAATACTCATAGTTATAAGGACCATTCAACCATTTCTCCATGTGCTGCTCAAGGGCTGTCACACTGAGATTGCAAGCGTAGATACAGTCAGATATGGCCTCTTGATAACAATCTGATTCTGTAGACTCATTCAACACAGCCTGCAAGCGTTCTTTTAGAAGTTCAAGAGGTTCCACTAGTCGGCTCCAGATTCGTTGGGTTTGAGGGCTGCATCAACTAAGGCTAACTGTCCGAGAGAAAACAGCGAAGGATTTGCGTTAAGGCGTAGGCTACGCAGAATTTCTAACAGTTCGGTGTTTCTCATGTTCGCTGCTTTTAAGTTATTATTAAGGCCGGAGATCATTGAGTCATTCAGCTCGGCGAAATACTCGTTTTGTTCTTTCAAGTTCTTTACCTTGGTTGACAGGTTTATAATTGAGTTCCTCTGCCCTTGCATTATGTCAAGGTTATTGATCACCTCTTCCCGCAATGCATCTAATTCATCTCTCAACAATTTATTTTCAATTTCCACAATATTTCTCCTTTACTTCTGCTTGATTATTTAAGTACCCAAACAATACCCCAATTTCCCCCACAAAACAACCCTTTCATGCAGCTTTTTCGTATTTTTAAGCCGCGTTAGGGTTTAGTTGATAGCTGTAGTAGGCTCTGTAATATTCGTCTTTAAATCCGCTATTAATTCATTGAAACTAAATTCACTAGGATAATACTTCTCACGCAAACTAGACGGTCCCCAGAATGTCTCTGCACCTTCACAACTAACAAGGTCTAACAGAGGCTCATCCAGAACATAACTAACACCTTCAGTGGTGTAAAGATTAAGTCCTGTCAATCGACAAGTGAAGTTTTCATTAGGCTGCACAATAGCATGGATTGTGTATTCACCATTATATTCAGACAGGTTTGGACTTTGTAAGATGATTACTTCACCAACACTAAACAGGTTTTTCATCACTGCCTTCCTTCGTAACACTTTTCTGTATGACGTTACTCGCTAGATAGCAAGTTAGGATTGTCATAGTAAGAATCTGGAAATTCTCAACGGGTAGTTTACCAATGTAAAGAAACAAAAACAAGAGCATCTGCACAACGGCAGATAGTAGAAATTTCCTAGAAATGTATTTGATGTTCATACCTCAATCCCCTCTTCAATAACTTGTCCAAATACATTAGCCAATACATACTCTCGGCAGGCTTTATCAAACCTAAAACGACATTGTTTCAACTCTTCACGGCAAAGTATGTACTCAAGGCTATTATCTAGCGAACTTTTCGACTTTGCATAGGCACTTTCTGCCTGCTGGAGACGTTCTAACAGTGAAGTAAGGTGGTTCATAGGGGTAGCTCCCAAGCCCGACTTACGGGGATATTATAGTCGGATGTTCCAGAGTAGTAAATTCTAATCGAGTCTACATCTTCTCTCACATCATACTCTTGATAGGATTTTCTGTATCCTGAAACATATTTTGTAAATGGTGCGACATTATATAAATAACCAAAGATGATTTGAACTTCTCTCAAGGACAAATTGTTCATTTCTGCACCCCAATAATCCGTGTTGTACGAGCTACACATTCCCACTCATCAAAATCTAGGAAATGATACCCCGACACTTTACTCCACACAACCAGAGTTTTATCTTTAATAGATTGATTTGTGTACTCTTCAAAGTCGTTGATGTTATTCATTTTATCATCCTCAATTCAACAGTCATATCAACCTTCCCCGGAATACCTTCCAGCCATTTGTTGAAGAAGTCCATAGCCTGTTGACCCTCTGCACAAACACTTAGGTAGAATGTGTCTATACGTCTTGGGTATTTACCGTTTGCATCAACGAGGCTGTAGTCAACATTAATAGTAACCTCATCCCATGGTAACGATTTTGTATATTTCTTCAAAGAGAAGTGATCTAGAAAATCACCCTCAACCGTACCAGTTGCACTGCTCCAGACACTCATTTCACCAACTCCTGCGCATATATCATCGCATCACTCACATTTCCAAATGGCTTAGCAATGTTGTTAAAGATTACTGTCCAAGTGCCGTTTTGTTTGAATGGGAGGATTCCCAATCCGTTCATGACCATTAGTTGGTTTGAATTACTCATTTGATATGCTCCTTGCCACACACTGTACACTTATTATAGCTGTCATCACAATTATTGTGATAGTCCCAACCATCTACCACTTCTTTCGTTGGGTGTGTGCAAACCTTTTGAGCCTCTTGTCTTACTTTGTAAATCTCTTGAAGTCTGGCTTTGTTCTTAGCTTCTTGATTTTTAACTTCTTCTTCATGTGAAGCAAGAGCACTTTTATAGGCAACCATCAAACTTTCTGCTACGATATTCATCTCAATTCACCTTAATCATAATGGCATTACGCCAAACAGTTGGATAAGTAGCATACTCACGTTGATCCAATACCCCATGAACACGGATACCAGATTCTGTGTAACCATCGGAGATTATTGCAAATCCTTCACCCTCAGGAGTAAAAGGATCTTCCCAATCTTGAAGAACAACTTTACCCATCCAGCCGAAATCAATATTCATTTAACACCTCGTGCCAAATCGATTGCATTATTAATATCTTCTTCGCTAGACTCTGTGCTCAAATACATCTTGTTATTACTCCCATAGAAGCTTCATTTTTAAGTCTACTAGCTCTCGCTAAAAGTGAGTCTGCCACATTCTCTTGGTAAGAGTACATATATTTTGGATCAGTGTACCACCATTCTACGGCTTGCTCAATAGCCCTTGCTTTATTTACCTGCCAAAATCTGTGAGCTTCTTCTTTTGTTTTGAAGAATCCGCTCACTTGTCCGCTAGGTAGGAATACAGAACTACAATTGACAGCATAGTCAATACTTGTTTTCTTTTTACCCTTATATACTCGTAAGCATACGCCTGTAGGAAGATCACGATCTTTTTGTACACTTCTAATGAGCAGCAAGTTAATAACTTTTGGTACAAAGCTGCAAGTTTCTGGTGAATATATTTTATTACCTTGCACCAAGATGTCCTTGTCGAGCTCCAGTCCTTGCCATACTTGTGTGTTCATCCACTCCACGAATTTGCTTGCATAAAGCCAATCCTCACAAGTATGTACTCCAAAATAACTTGAAGTTTCTACACTGTACCTTTTGGCGTATGCCCTATCCATCATATGGCCCCATGCAACGTAATAGGGACATTTCCACATATCCACCGCCTTTACCTTGCCATTTACTTCTTGATATGTGGTCTTGCAGTATTGATAATCAAGATCATTAATGCCGACGCCATGTACTATTCTAGTCTTTACCACTTAATTTACCCATCGCCTTGTCAATTAAACTATTAAGCTCCACATCCGTGTATTCCTGATGCCCCATCCCACAAAAGAAGTCTTTAGAGTTGTCTGTCAAGCTATCCCACTCAATAGCGCACTGAGACAGGAAGAATGTCCAACGAGCACTATTCAATTTCTCATCTTCTGGTACACGTTTGCTCACTACAGCCTTGCGTGGAGTTTTCATTTTAGATTGACTCCTTCAACTTGATAATTTCTTTTGTGGTGTTCATAATCGAAGGAGTACTGTTCAATCATCAAATCTCTATGGATAACAGCATCTTCGAACTCGTAATAGGCGTCCAGCAATTTGGTTTTAGTTCCATCAATATCATCCCACCAAATTTCCTTTACAGTATAAATTTTCATAACATTCTCTCCTATTTATCCTACATAACATACCTATTTCATTTATTTCAGCGCTTTAACGCCATGTCTTGTGTGTTGATTATGATGGGTTGAAAGGAAGCTGTCAAGAATTACTTGAATAATATTTCTGACCTTCTTCTGTCTCCATCCATTTATCATGGTGTTCACACATTTTGTCATAATCGTGACAAGCTGAGTCCCACATTGTCCACTCTTCTACGGGTTTATTTTTATAGTCTTGGTTATATTCTAGATTTTCATAATTCATTTTGTTTTCTCCTCATTATCAATGAAGAATTTACATTCTTTTACAGGATCTTTAATCGAGGCTTCCATGCATATCCACGGCTGATATCTAGGAGCAGCCTCTACCAAAGACCGATAGCAAAGTTCCTTTCGTGGGCAGTTTGTGCCGGGGCACTTGGAGAACACGCTCATTCTGAATAATCCCAATCAAGACAGAAATCTTCATATTCACTACTTTCTAGCCACTGAGAGTGTATTGAGTCACAGTCTCCTGATGGTGTATATTTATATAACCAATCTTCAAACGCCCGCTGTTCTGCATTCTTTAAATCTTTGTTCATCACTCTTCTCCCAAATCAAACTCAAACGCTTCAATAATTAGCTCAATTTCAAATGTGGTCATAGACCAAACCTATTCCACACTGTACCATCATCGCACAATGCTGTCATCACAAAATTGCACTGAGTATCTTGTACATTCTCAACACCTGTCACACAGATTTGAATGATTTTACGTGTCATTTCTCTTCCCCATTAATTGTCTGAATAACTGTAACTTTTAATTTAGTCATATCCTCTGCACAACCTGCAACCAGTCTAGGCCCAAGCCACGTAGGAACAGTGACAGTGAAATAATAACCCTTTTGTTGAGCACATGAGATCATTATTTTATAGTAGTCGGGGGATTGGAGGTTGCATCCTGACAAGAGCAAAACTGATAATAAGAGAATGTATTTCATTAAAATAAATCTCCTTTTGGATAAGTCGTTACTGGAGTGAACGGAAGGGTCTTGTCCATTACAATCATCTCTCCAAACATAATATAATCAGAGAAACAAATCCATTCTACATCGTAATCTTTGAAGACTTCTTTGTGAGCAGTGTTCATCACAATAACACACGTTCTTGTATCAAACCAAGATGGGAGCTTTAAAAGTTTGATTAACTCTTCTGTTGCTGGTGGTTTGTATTCTTCAAGCAACCCGAGCATACCTTGGATTTGGCTGATTTGGTTTTCTGTAATCATTTCTTACTCCTATATTCTTCAGGCCAAGGTTGGTCACAATGACGACAGTGATTGAATCCCCACATATGAAGTCCACCAGTTTGTGGACAGATTGAACAATCATCTGGTGGGTAGTCGATGTACACAGTCTTAGGTTGTTCTTCAGAGTCGTCAATAGATCCAAACGATTCAAACCCACCAACACCTAGAACACAGTCTAAGTAATCGCTACCTGTACCGCTGTAAGTGTGTCCCTGTTCAGCTTGTGCTACCTGTTGAGCAGCAACCCAGCCTTGCCACTTTAGATTGAATTCCCCGATTGCTCCTAGTGGATATTTGAACCTGTAGTCTGTATGTTCGAAGTACAGTCCCATTTGCTCTGAATAAATAAACCCTTCAGGTTTTTGGAAGAACTGTTCAAATTGTTGTTGGTTCATTTCCATTTAGCCTCCAAGTGTTTGTAGACATCAATGAATGCACGTTCCAATGCATAGAATTCATCATCGTGAACTAGGCTGACGATAGTCTGTACAGATGGAATATCTGCAAATTCTTCAGCTACTAAGATCTGGAAGCTTTCGTACTCGTCTTGTTTTGTGTAGTATTCTGTCATTCTGGTTTCTCCAATTCTCTAGTCAAACGTTCAACCTCATTCCGAAGATATTCATTATCGATACCTAGGTAAACAATAACCTGTGCTGCTGACATACCAGCGAAACCAAGGTGGTTGCTGGCTTCCATAGCCTCATCATACCAACATTTATAGTCGTTGTTCATTTCATTTCTCCTATAATTGCAACTCTGCGGAAGTCCCTTCGGAATAACTTGTGACTAACCATTGGAATTTTCATCCAAGCAAAACAATCTGTCATCTTAACTACTTCGCCTGAATACAAGTATGATCCATTATCAGCACCAAATACAACTTTATCGCCTACTCGTATTTGTTTATTATTCACGTCAAGCGGCAGTGTTGGTAGCATTATTCTTCTCCGTACATATGTCTATAGCTCATCATTGTATTCAAGTAGTCCTCATAAGATGAGTGGTCAATATCTTCCCAATTACCTTTTGGGTATTCATAGCTGACTGTCAGAAACTCCTTGTCGCCTTTGTACTCTTCGAATTGCTCTCTTGTGTAAGCACTCATTTTAAATCCACTCCGGTTCATTTCTAAGGCTCCAACTTACACTAATCGGCTTCTCTCTGCAAGCCCATTCACGGAATTTCTCACGGAGATAGGCTTTATAGGCAACCGTCTGATCAAAAATCCCCAATCGTTTATACTCATCATCCATACACATAGCAAATGGGTCGAGCGGTGCTCTTTTAATATTGCATGGAAGCTTATCCAGCACAGATAGTAGCTCAGAAGTCTTATGAATCTTTCCTGTGCGAAAGGTGTATTCATTGCAAAGAGCTTCGAAGTGAGCATAGAGCCATTGGTAGTTTCATGAGGTTGAGCGGGTCCAGACAGCGCTAGGATGGTTACGATGAGTAGGTTTGTATCCAACCTGAATACCGTCCAATTCAAAGTGTACAGTAGACAGCAATTGGCTAGCCTCAATTATCATTTTTCGGTTATGTACGTCACAGTGGTCTTGTGCCGATTTGATTGGGCAAATGTCGGTGACAAAGATATTCATGAGAAGGCCTCTGTGTGAATGGCTGATGTGAGAATAATACAGACAAAAGAAAAGGCCGTCAAGCGGCCTGTAGGGTTATTTGTGTTTATCTGCTTCAGCCATTAATTCCTTAGCAGTCTTCGCAATACGTTCTTTCCAAACCTTCTCAGCCTCTTGCCAAGTATTCCTGTTGTAATTGCAAGGACCAACAAGATTCGCTGCTACAAGCATGTATTGGTCAAATCTTGACATTTCATTGTCCATCACTTTTCCTCGTATTTAGATTTATCACAGGACAAGATCATTTCAGCTTGTCCTTCCCAATTAAAATTAAGCTGGTCGTGCATATCTTTGTAAGAGAACCCTAGACGTTTCATAGCATGGAGTGCTTCCTTACGAGCTTCAAGGAAATCTCCCCACCACTTGTACGATTCGTCAAATTGTTTTAGTTCCTGTTTGTTCATATCAATACTCCAAATCATCAGGATTAAAATTACTTTCAGGATAATAATTCACATCAGACATGCTGTCAAGTACATCTTCAGGGAAATCGTATTCAAATTCCAACATCTCAACGACTACAACAGCCTTTTGGCTTCCTTTTTTCTTATCCTTATACCACAACTGTAGGTTTGGCACATATGTATATACGTTTTTAGGATAACCATTAAAGCGCTTCTTATATACAGTTGTCAAACCATCTTCAATAAACTTGCGTAGAATATTCCCTGTTGCCTTCAAGTCCATGTTACACATATCAGCGATAGATTGCTGCGTGTCGTAGTATTCATTTCCTAGACTTTTGAAGAAGTCAAATCTATTTTTAAGATGTGCGTAAATAACCTTATCACTAAGGTTCATCTTGACACACTCACCGTTACTATTTACATACCCACCAGCATTAAGCAGCTTATAGGGCATCATCAGAAATTGATTTTCGTTTCGTTGCTTTGTCATATTTCACCTGCGTTCTTAGAGTTCTTTTCATTTGGTTGTGATTCCTAAAGTTCTTAGTTTCTATTAATTATTCTTCATTTCAGACACCTCCATAATTTTAAACATACACTGCAAAATGAAAGACTGACGTGACTTGCTGCCACGATTCTGGTCAATCCAAGTAAGCAAGTGTTTAGGAATAATAAGGCTCATTTTGTATCTCTCCATAAGGATAATTTCGTATGGGGTGAAAATGCCCATACACATTCATATCTCTTTCACTTCGTTCTGGCACACAAACAATATTAAGATCATACACCTATGTGATGCCGAACGCAAGACAAAGGCATGCAATTATGCAATCAAAAGAGAAAAGCTCTTCGCTCTGCTCATGTCGTGCTCCGCTCTTGAATTGTACGCTATCTATTTATCAATCTTATTATTTCAATCTATCTCATTCAATATAATTATTGGTGTGAAAATACCCATAGGGTGTGTGGCGAAAGTACCTACAGGCTATGGGTAGAAAATGACTACAGAGGCTCTTCCCATTGAATCACAATCTCATCAGTCTTGTAATCATGAAACTCAAAGTATGTCAATCCATCTTTAGGCTTAGGATTTAGCACACTGTCATTACAAGGAAATCCTTTCTCTTTTAGTAGGTGCATGATTGAACAGTTAGGTGGTTGATTTAGGATATCACCCATTCCTATACGAATCTCTTTAATCATTCCTCAACCTCCAAGAATTCCCAAGTGTCTACCACATCTTTATCATATGTGTAATCATAAAAACCATTACCAATAATAAATTGGTGGCTTGTTTCTTCAAAGGTGATAACTGGATCTACCCAATCTTGTGAACCATCTTTAAATGTTACGTGAAACTGTTTCATATCAATCTCCTTAATTTGTACAACCAATTTATTGATAAATCATCTCACATTCACCCCTCAAATAGCAAGGAAATGAAGATGGTATTATTTCAAGTGGTTAGGGTTTAACTTGAAGATTGTTCATCCTCAAAAAGTTTCATGTCCTCTACAAACCTCTCTACAGCTTCCTTGCTAGCATTGATTTCAAAGAAACGTGTTTCACCTACTTGAATAAAATCATCCGCATCTAATGTGAAACCATAACCTTCTTTATCATCACTCATTTCCATTCCTCTCGATTACGATATTGGACAGTCCCATCTACAAAATACATAGGCTCTTTAGTGCTATAATTCTTAAGCCAAACACCTGTATTAACCCAATGACTCCAAAGCATGTAGGATTGTTCAAGTGTAAGCTTCCAACAATTCATCTTAACATCATCAGGGATTTGCTTATCCCATGTGTCCTCTGTGAACATCTGTAGAGTGATCTTGGCATCTTCGTTCATCAAATAGCGACCAGAATTGTACCTTGTGTACCAAGGCTGAGCTACTGGTGACGGTTTAGGTTTCTTATTCCAGAACATCACTCTTCTCCCTTCCATTCCACATCATAAACAGGACACACATCAGACAACATCCTGACGTACGTATCATAATCCATAAAATTCCCTACCAAGAAGAATATTCCCTGACTATTCATAACAATCATCTCTCCCTCTTTCAGCTTAATCTTCTGTCCCGTAGATGTGTCGATTATTTTGAATTTCTTTTTCATTTAATCTGACCCTTCTCAAGCTCATCCATTACAAAATTCCAGCCGTTTCGTCGCTCTAGATCAAACTTGACCAATTCGTACATTTTGACTAAGGTTGTGGTCTTGATGCTGAATCGGGCACCATCTACGTCAGTGAACGTACTGTAATATTGGTTTGGGTTGGCTGACTGGTAATCTTCAATAGTCAGTCCTTTATCGGTAATTTTCATGGTGCTTCTCCTCATTGGTTGATGTGCCTAGAATAACGTCATCAGATCATGCTGTCAAGCACCCTTTTCGAAAAATCTTCTGACAGAGTGTAGATAAATCTACCAAACAAATTTGCTAGACAAATCTACTGAATAAATGTGCCCAGGGGGTTTCCCCTGAAATGAGAGCTTAGAGAATATTTTAAATCAACCCTTGACAGGTGTGGATCTGAGGGGTAGGATTGGTGTATCTGAAGTAAATCAATGAACGTTAAGGAGTAGTGAAATGGGCATGTACACAGGTCTTCGTGGTAAAATCACCCTTAAAGATGATAGCTTGAGCAAGGTAATTATTGAGAAAGATTTCGATTGGGGTTCTATCAGAAATTCTTACTTCAATGAAACCGTGTCAGCATGGGCGAATGTTGGTCGTTGCAATTTTATTCCGTTTGGTGCAGTCTGCTATATGCCAGATTCTTGGGGCGATTGGTTCCAGACAGTTAATGGCCTAACCTTGACATTCTGCTGCTCACTGAAAAATTATGAGCAAGAGATGCAGACATTTATTGACAAGCTACTTCCAGAGGTTGCTGAAGATTGGTCACTGGAGAGCTTGTATGAGGAATCGGCTTATAGTACACTCTACAAGAAGGGTCAAGAACCAGATGAAGAATTCAACACATATAAAGATTATGATCCGTATGACCAGTACGAAAGAGCTATCGAACAGAAACCTTTCACGGATGTGTTCAAGCTCTCTTGACCCCTCACAAACAATGTGACAAGATGCTGTGACTTGTAGAAATGTAAGCAAACAAATTTGAATGAATTATTAATGTAATGCTATGCAGCGAAAGCTATTCTAAGAGTAGTGGCTGTGGGAGAGATGGGATGATTTCAGGATATGTGTTAGCAAGGCAAACTGCCGTAGAAATGCCTAATGGTGCTCGTAGTGAGCTAGGTTATACACTTTTGGATGGTGTTGGCGTATTCCACTCTATTGAAGAGGTGTATGAAGTCATCAAGGATTTGAATTTACCTCTTGGCTGGGTGGCTATGTCGGTAGACCAACTTCTTCCGGGTTATATGCTTCCAAAGGAGAATAAATAATGAGTATGCATCAAGAGATTATGAATATTCCTGTACCAAAATCGGTTATCCACAATCTTGAGCATCCTGATTGTAAAGACATGTTTTCCGCCCATTCTTACAAGATTGGACATCGAGACGCTCGCCATGCGGCTGCTGAATTGTCTTTGAAGGCTGAAGCTAGGATTGAGGAGATTGAGTTGCTCCTGAGACAAGCAAGGAGTATGGTTAACGGGGCCAGTGATGAGTGGCACAATAAAGTCGCTGAAATTCTGGGGAATAGATAATGGAATACATGGAAAGCATGATGCAGAATCAACTGGAAGCTTCGCTTGCTTTTGAGAAGCAATGTGAGGATATTATTTTTAAGCTGGACGAGATTGCACGAAATGCCTGTCGTTATGAATACGGACTTCCTACACACGATTGTCCTGAATTTCAGTTGATGAAGTATGCGATTCGGGATATTCTTTATGGTAGTCCTGTTGAAGCTAACGGGTTTAGTTTGGAAGATTGATTAATATTCTTTGCAGGGTGTTGGAGGGGAGAAGAGCGTGAGTACGCGAAACAAGTTCGCTGTCATTCAGTCGCCATTGGGCTTTAAAGGCAATTAGCTAGGAGAGAATTTTGAGTTATTTTAAAAAGCTAAAGGAGCGAGAAGTGGAAATTTTTAATAAAGAAACAATTGAAGATGTTAAGCAATATGCGTCTGTTGATGCACCGGAACGTGGAGTACGTAAAGCTACTCTTGAGCGTTTTGGTGTTAAAGTTGCTGTGTCTGAGAAAGATGGGAAAACACCAGAGGCTTTCTATTTCCCTTCTTACAATCAGAAGGGAAAGGTTGTTGGTTACACAAAACAGGATGTGACTAAAGGGAAAGATGAGAAAGGTCACTGGTCTGCTGTCGGCAGTGTTTCAATTGGCAATAAGTTGTTCGGCCAAGAAGTTGCTGAAAATATTAATCGGAAACGTACTAATCTTATCTGCTCGGAAGGCCAATGGGACACACTGAGTATTTACCAAGCTTTGTGTGACAATGTAAAGGGCACTAAGTATGAAGGTATTGAACCACTTGTTGTAAGTATCCCTTTGGGTACAGCTAATGCTGTTGAAGCTTTGCTACACAACGAAGAGTACATTAAGAGCCACGATAGCCTGACTATTTTCTTTGATGATGATTACTGCACACCAGCAGAGACAAAGAAAGGAATTATGAAAGGCCACGAAGCCCGTGAAGCTGTTGCGAATGCTTTTGTAGGTTCTGGTTTGTCTTTGATGACAGTAGTTCCAGCAGACGGGCTGAAAGATGCTAGTGATTATCTACAAGCTGGTCGTACTGAAGAATTGGCGAAACTTGTTCAATTCGGTAAGCGCGCTTATTCAGCAGAAAAGATTGTTAAAGCTTGTGATATCAGTCTTGAAGAGCTGCTTGAGCCGCGTCCAGAGGGTGTGTATGTAAACAGCTTTCCTAAACTGATGGACAAATTACACGGCTTCCGTATGCGTGAATTGGTGTTGCTAACAAGTCCTAGCGGTGTTGGTAAATCGACAGTGACTTCTATTTTCGCTAGTTCTTTTATGGAGTCTGGTGAAAAACTCGGGATGATCTATCTTGAAGAAACCAACAAAGAAACAATGCAACGATTGATTGCTTCTAAACTTAAAGTTAGTTATTTGAAGTTCAAAGATAAACCACTTGAATGTGCAACACTGGAACAAATTACGGCAGCACGTAATGAAATTGTAGATAATGATCTTCTTGTTATGTTGGGACACTTCGGTAGCTTGCCAGTAAGTGAGCTGATGAACAAAGTTAAACATATGCATTTGGTTGAAGGGTGTAAGTACATTCTTATTGACCACTTGAGTATGGTAGTTAGTGGCAGTCATGTTACAGACGAACGAAAGGAGCTTGATATTGTAATGACAGAGTTGGCAGCCTTTTGTGCAGCTAACGATGTTTGTGTTATTGCGGTCAGTCACATTAACCGAAGTGCAGCGGAACAATTCAAACCACCGAAAGGTAATGAAGACAAGCCGTTTTGGGTAAAAGTTACGAAGGAGATGATGCGAGGGAGTAGTGCTCTGGAGCAATTGAGTTTCGTTATCATTGGCTTGGAGCCACAGATTATGCCAGACCGCTCACGCGGTAATGTACGACTGACTGTTCTGAAGAACAGGCCTTGGAGCTATCTTGGCGTCGCTGACGAATTTAGTATTGATGAAAACACTTGGGAGGTATTGCTTGCGCAAGAAGTCCCGGAAGATTTTTAAATGAAACGATAAGAGGTAATGCTTGAATATAATTTACTTACTAACAAACTTAGACAGAACTGAAGGCCGGAGGTTTTATGTAGGATCAAAAGCTGAATGTTTTATTGAAAATATAAACGGTATCGATAGGATTGTATCAGCAAAGACTGGACTTCCTTACTATGGGAGTAGCTCTTGCCCTTTAATGAAAGATGATATGGCAAAAGGAGCGAGACTTTCAGCAACTATCTTAGAAGAAGTTCCTAACAAGAAACTCTTACTCGAAACAGAGGATAAGTGGATTGTTGAGCTAGATGCTGTAGAATCTCCTGAATACTATAATATTTCCTACGCTAGAATTGGTGGACACACAATCGACCAAACCGCAATGTACAATATGTACGGAGAAACTATTGTGGGGTACGGTAAAGCAGTGTCTTCTTTGAATAAGAGACATAATACAGCCAAACGATTTGGACATAAAAACCTAGGAGAATTTTGTGTATGGATTTATAGTGAAATACTTTCAGGTAAGACGAGCGCTCAAATTGCCAGAGAGATTGGTTGGAACCGTTGGGAGCCTTACCGGTACATGAAAGACTATGATATGACTAAATGTTTGAATGAATATTGGGAAGAAGATCATGAGTTAGAAAGAGAAATTCGTCTGTTAATTGCCGAAGGTGTTTCTGCCCGAAGAATTGCAGAGCTGAAAGGGCTTGAATTACCCACCGTATGTCTGTATATTGGAGATTATGACCAAGTGCACACGAAAGCATTCTTAGTAGCTCAAAGACGTGGACAAACAAAAGAAGAACTCGAAATTCAGGTTACTAAGCGAATTCTGCAAGGTGCAGGCTTTACAGAAGTTTCCCGTGAGCTTAGTATCAATGAAACAAGTGTGAAACGATATTTCTTACGTTATGTTCGTGCAAATTTGGATCACAACAATCTTTAGGAGAAATAAATGAAACGGGTTGTATTAGACATTGAAGCTTCAAACCTTATTCAAAACGCTTTGGATTATACGAAACTGCCATACCGATTGAGAGGTGACTTCAATGTCTGGTGCGTCGTTTGCAATGACGTTGACACCAAAGAAGTTACTACATTTGTAGGTGAAGAGCAGATTAAAAAGGATCTGCCTAAATATCTTGAGAACGTTACAGAGATTATTGGTCACAATTTAATCTCATATGATCTTGTAGTCCTTAAGTTGTGGGCAGATATTGATTTTACTGTAGGGTATTTGGGTGAGTCTGATTCTATTAATGGAAATTCTGTAAAGATTTGGGATACGCTTGTACTTTCTAAACTCCTTTACAGTGCAACTATTATGGAACACTCTCTAGGAGCTTGGGGTAAGAAGTTTGGTAATGAGAAGATCGATTTCCATGATTTCTCTAGATACTCAGAAGATATGCTCACATACTGCGTACAGGATACGGCAGTCAACGCACAACTGTTCTTCAAACTGATGGAAGAATATAATAGTTATACTTGGCAACAAGCTTATGAGATTGAAAAGAAACTGATGGAGATTACTTTCCGCCAGAGTGAGTATGGCTTTAAATTCAACAAAGAGTTAGCTGAAGAATGTGTTGTTGAGTTGACTCAATTGATGAAGGATATTGCAGTGCAGGTTGATCCACTCTTGCCACCAAAGAAACTGAATAAAGGTGATGTGAAACAATATATCCCACCAAAAATTCAATTTAAAAAATGTGGTAATGTTTCTGCTGTGATGGAAAAATGGGTTGAGAAGCATGGAGGTAAGATTGAAGATCGGAAAGTTGAACTGTATGGTAAAGTATATGAACTGCCGCTTGAGCAAGAACCGATAATCACAGAAGGTGTAGCCTCCATTGATGATATGGAGCATATTAAATGGCACCTTATGGAGTTGGGTTGGGTTCCGATGCAACACAAAGAGCGAGATTTGACAGTTGACGCTAAAAAACGGAAACGTACCGCTCAAGAGTATCAAGACACTGTTGAACGTTATGTAAAACAATGTGAGGAAGGTTTGTTTGGACCATTCCGTTATGATGTTCTTGAAACAACACCAACTAAAATTAAAGCTATGCTTCTTGCAAAAGACACAAAGAAACCTGTACGAGTTCCAACAAGCCCTAGTTTGACAGTTGGGGTAGAAAAGGAGATTTGCCCTAACCTTATTGCAATGGCTGATAAATTTCCATTTGCAAAACAGGTAGTAAACTACTATACTTATAAACATCGTAAAAATTCTATTGCTGGCGGTGTAGATGAAGATGGAGAACCAACAACCGGTTTCTTGAGTCAACCTAGGATTAACACTGATGGGCGTATTCAAACGCCATGTGACACCAACGGGGCCGCCACGAGCCGCTATTTACACAAAATCGTGTGCAACATTCCTCGTGTTACATCACTTTATGGTGATAAGATGCGAGCACTTTTTGGAGTAAATCGTGAAGCAAAACAAGTACAATTGGGATTCGACTTCTCAAGCCTTGAAGCCTTGTGCCAAGCGTCGTTTTGTTTGCCTTACACTAAAGGTCAAGAGCTTGCAGAATCATTGCTTGCAGAAAAACCGAATGATGTTCACAGTGTGACTGGTCGTAAGATGGGTGTAGACCGTAACACAGCTAAAAGTTTGAACTACATGTCGATGTATGGGGCACAACCTCCTAAGATTGCCAAGGCACTGGGGTTGACGCTGCCACAAGCACAGAAGTTGTTTAATGACTATTGGGAAGCTGTACCTGCACTTGGTGAACTCAAGAAACGAATTGAAGCTCACTGGGAAAGTAATGGGCAGAAGTATATTCGAGGCATGGACGGACGTAAACTTTATAGCCGCTCTCGGCATAGTTTAGTCAATCTGGCCTTTCAAAATGCTGGAGCACTTGCTTCAAAGTACACTGTGGTATTTATTGACAAGATTCTGAAAGAACGTGGTATCCTAGGTAATCCTTTTGAATTTGATTGCCATGCGATTCCATCGGTAATGCAAATGATCGTAAACCACGACGAAGGACAATACAGTGTCCATCAGAAATTGGTAACGTTTAAAATCTTTGAAACTGAAGAAGAAGCAAAGAAAGCACAGACACCAGACTCTAGCGCTGTTTGTCATGTAAAAGATAAATATTTCCTTGCATATTCTCCAGTAGCTGTTATTATACGTGAAGCAATTGATGAAGGGACTAAGGTATTGAATTTCCGGGTGCCGTTGGGTTTTGAGTGGCAGGTTGGGGATAATTGGGCTTCCTGTCACTGATAAAACAAATCCAAAATACCTGAAAATACCGCTGTACAAACCCAATAAATCATGCGAGAATAGATAGTACAAATTAAATTGTAAAGGAGAGAAGAGATGGGATGCTTTAGTTTTCTATGTAAGAAAAGTGGTAAAGCTGCATTAAGCACTAGTTTTGATGGAAGCCCTTGCTACCTTTTCTTGCTGAAAGATGGTAAGGTCATTGAAGAGATGTACGGTAACTATGACAGTTACGGTTGTGTGTTTGACGAGAATGGAGAATCATTTGAGTGGAGTATTCCTTGGCATTCAGTCTGTGATTTGATGTTTGATGAACGGAATCTTGGTAATGGTATTGCAGTTATTCTGGATCATTACTATGATGGCGTCCTCCCTACAACACGAAGTGAGGGTGATCCAAACCAAGGATGGGGCAGCTATGAAGAAGACGGGGAAGACCTGATGGGAAATTGTTCACCCAACAAATTTCCCAAAGTTGAAAACCCATACCATAAAGTTTACTGAGGAGAAATAACATGCAAATTAAATTCAACTACACAGTACAAGATTCCAACAACCTGTTCGCAGATGATATTCCAAGCCGCTCTATTGCTCGTGAGGAGCTTCGCGAGATTAAAGCATTGGGTTACAAAGATGCTAAGATTGTTCGCGAAGAGTTTGTAAAGATTTCTGAGAAGGTAGTGCGCTAATATGGGTACAGTAACCCTTCGCGATTCTGTAGAAAAAGTTGGTGATGCATCAATTTCCACTGTAGAATATACCTTCTCAGATATTCAGGACTTTCTACTTTGGGAGTCCAGTAAAAGAGACGCTATGAATCAAGCTGTAAAGAGCTTTGTTGATAGTCAATTGTTTGGTGGGTTTGAAGAGCCTGTTGAGGAGGTAGATTCTGCCGCATCTGCTGTAGTGGATATTAATGTGAAACCTAAAAAGGAGAAGCTACATTGAAAGCACTGTCTGTATTTGGCATCATCATTGCTGCAATTGTAGGGCTGTTTCTGTTTGCAATCTACAATGCTTGGGTATTGACAATCTTGTGGGGGTTGGTTCATTGTCCCACTTGGTGTTAAAGCTCTTAGTATTGCTCATGCATATGGCTTTACACTTGTAACTGGTTTGATCCTTAGTACTCGTGGTATTAAAGAGAACAAAGGAAAAGATGATTGGGTGAGCAGTATTGTCACTTGGCTGTTGCTGCCACTTGTAGCCCTGTTCTTTGGCTGGATTGCTGTAGGCTTTATGTAAAGAATTTAGCGAAAGCTAAATATACCCTCACAATAATGTGAACAAAACTTATACACAACTTAATAGAGAAAATTAAATATGACTACTTCTGTAATTGTAAAGCAACTTCCTAAAAGCGGTACTTTGGAAACTTTTAACGTGTACATCTTGAACACGCCTGTGTTCTATGCATCGGTACATGATGTCCGCACCAAATATCAATCGACAGACAAGGAGTTCAGCCTTCAATCCTTTGTAAGTGAAGAAACTAAGGACAAATTGATTGATGAAGTGATGTTGAACAAGAGTTTTGCTGAAGTTGGTGTGACAAAGACCAGTAAAGCGCCCCGGCGCATCAAGTTCCCCCTGTCTTCTCAAGTTGAGGAAGGGAAAGTAAACTACGATGTTGTCAAAGGTATGCATGGTTTCACTGTTGCCAAACCTGAGTTTTCAAAGAAAGGCAATAAAATGACCGTCAATGTCATTGATAAAGACGGTAATGCCTTCACTGATAACATCGGTAACGGGAGCATCTGTACGCTCAAGCTGTTTGGTTATAAAAACGTAGAAGGTCAACTGACTGTTACAATTGATACAGTCCAAGTGATTGAGCACGTAGCTTATGAAGGTAAAGGTTCGTCTGACTCTGTTGATGATGATGTCTTGGGTGTTAGTTACAAGGTTAAGAAGACTGAGGCTAAGCCTGCTGAAAAAGAAGAGGAACAAGAACTTCCAACTCCAGCGGCTAAACCAAAAGCCAAGGCTGCTCCACAGCCAGCACAAGACTTTGACAGCTTCGATGATGATATTCCCTTCTAAATCAAGCACTTAGGAACTTTAGGACAGGGATTGTCCACTTATTTAAGGAGAGATTTATGACAACAGATATTCAATCCATACTGAACTGTCCACTAGAAGAAAATGATTCTGGGGCAGATACGGTAAAAGGGTATCTTAAAGCACTTCTGTCTACATTATGGGACGAAGGTGAAGGTTTTAGTGGTAAACGCCCATTTGGTAATTCGGGCTGGGAGTACGACCTTACGGATGCATTGATTGACAACAAACTTGCACAAACCCGAAGTGAAGCTAAGAAACTGATTTTCAAAGCTATCCAAGCAATTTAAATTATTAGGAGAAATATATGAAAGAGAAACAAGCACTGTTTGATCGTACTTACCAGCTGGAACAAGAAATCCTCACTCTGCAAGAGGATCTGAAAGAGTTGAAATCAGAATTCACTTACGAGAAAGAATACAACACTGATGGTTTCCCTAAAGCCGATGTTGCAGATATTATGAAAGCAGCTAAGGCTAAAGTGAAACAGGATGACTTGAAAGCTAAAGCAGAAGAATTTAGTAAGCTGCAAGAGATTCAGGATTTGTATTCGAAGTAAAACTGATTGCCCCGAAAGGGGCTTTCTTATAAGGAGAAAGTTATGGGGTATGAAAAGACACACGACGGTGTAATGAACAACATTGAAAGTCTAACAGAAAGCCTTTACGGCCTAGACTTCCCTGATTATGTAGACACTAAAGAATACCAAGACATGGCACACTCTATCTTCATGTTCCTGAAAGCGGCTGAAGAAAAAGACTTTATTTCGGTGCGTGATGATGAGTAAACTAACATCTATTATAGACCTAGATTACGTAAAGTATGCCTCTGCATCAGTTGGTGAGAAACGTTCTATCATCGTCACGCACAAATCATCTGGACGCGAAAAGGAGTTCAACACACGAACAGAATTCTACGGACGAGATAAAGCAAAGTCTGGCGGCTGGCTTGGCGAACTAAATGCAAAACGTGACAGTCCATTTGCGGTAGACGAGTTTGATATTGTTGATCGTCAAGTTGCTGAACCAATTGATCATGTATTGCAGATTGCAAAGACTCAAGTTGAAGGTGATCTAAAGAGGCTTGGTACAAACAAATACAAAGCGTTCTTGGGTAAAGGTGATAGCTTCCGAGTAGAACTGTCTACACTCAAGAAATATAAAGATAACCGAAAGGATATGCTTCGCCCCTTGCATATGGATGCAGTTACAGAGTATCTTGAACGTAAGTTTAAAGCTGAGATTGTCACAGGTATTGAAGCTGATGATCGTTGTGTAATTGAGGCTTACAATAATCCTAATGCTGTAATTCAGGGTTTGGATAAAGACTACTATGGACAACCAGTAAAGTTCTTCAACGTCAATCGACCAGAAGAGGGTATTCAAGACTGCAATCAGTTTGGTAGCTTGTGGCTCGATGATAAAGGAGACGTTCGTGGTATTGGACGTATGCACCTTTATTGGCAAGTAGCTTCAAATGATACATCAGATAACTATGCTGCAAACTGTTTCTCAGACATTAAGTGGGCAGGAAAATCAGCCTATAAAAGCTTAGTAGAAGCTAAGACTGACTCTGAGGCATGGAACAAGCTTAAAGAGGTTTTCCAGCACCTTTATCCCGAGAAAAGGACTGTTTTAGGCTGGAGAAATTATCCTATTGAAATCAGTTGGGATTATGTTTTGAATGAGATGTTTATGATGGCTAGGATGTTGAAGGTTGAGGGTGAAAATATTAATGCTTATGATGTGATGGATAAATTGGGAGTTAGTTATGGAGATTCCTAGTCAAATTAAGAACAGAATAGGAGATAAATCTGGAAGACTTACAGTAGTTGCCTTTGAGGGGTTCAGGGATTTTGCTAACACAAGTCGGCAAACTATGTGGAAGTGTCTTTGTGAATGTGGTACAGAAGTGGTTGTACAAGGAAGCGGTTTATATGGTAATAGTAAATCTTGTGGGTGCTGGAACCGAGAACGGGCAGCAGAGCATGGCAGGACAGTATTAAAAAAGGCAAATACAAAACATGGATTAAGTCAACATCCTCTATATGATGCATGGGATGCAATGATGAATCGGTGCTTCAATCCCGAAGATAAGGATTGGGATAACTATGGAGGTAGGGGTATAGGTGTTTGTGAACGGTGGAAGACAATTACAGGTTATGTAGAGGACTTGGTTGAAAGACCAGAAGGCTATACTCTGGATAGGATTGATGTAAACGCAGACTATAGTCCAGAAAATTGTAAGTGGTCATCATTTAGAGAGCAAAATCTTAACACCCGATTTAATAGGGATTTCCCAAATGTTTATCCTGACGGTAATTCTTGGAAAGCTATTTTCCAATGGAAGGGTGAGAAATATTATGTAGGCATGTTCCCAACAGAAGAACTTGCTAATGATGCTTTACAGATCAAGTTAAAACAGGTGGGTTGGTATGACTGATGAGAAATACCAACCTTGGGTGGTCTACAATAATATATGGAAGACTAAGGCAGCGTGGTTGAGTTGGTTAAGGGGGGGTATAAGACGTGCTCTGTGGAATCGGTCACCAATTAAGCTTGAGTTTATCAAGAAATATAGACGTAAGATTAAGAACCCTAATCCCAAAGGTAAAGTGAAAGAGGTTTGGGGTGGCATTTGCAATCTCTGTGGTGATGAATTTCCTAGTAATCAGTTGAACGTTGACCACCGAGAAGGACAGAATGGTTTGAGGGAGCTTTCTGATTTACAATCTTTTATGGAAAGTATTGTACTTGTGCAGGAAAGTGATTTACAATTCGTTTGTCTGCCATGCCATAAGATCAAGAATTTACAGGAAAGAACAGGAGTAGATTTCGAGACAGCACGAGTGGAAAAAGCTGTAATTGAAATATGCAAAAATAAGCAAGACAAACAGTGGCTCTTAGATAAAGGCATCACACCACTAGGGAATGCTAAGTTGAGACGCCAACAAATCACTGAGGAGATGATGAAATGAGCGAAGTCTATGTAGTAACAAATCCAGAGCTTGGTTGGGATTGTGTTGTAGCTGTCTTCAAATGTGATGATGTTTCTAAAGAGCATCTCAAAGAAGTATTTCCTGAAGGTGAATATGTAATTCACTATCCACGAGAAGTCCACAAAGATACTGGAGAATTTCAATGACCAATAAAACAAAGATGAGCAACCTTGAATCTTATCAGGAACTAACTATTCAAATCTCTACGCTTAATCTTAAGCTTGATAAAATTCTAAGTTTGTTGAATAAGCCCGAGCTTAGTAACCAGCCGCTAGAAATTATGAGTCTTAATGATATAGTTAAGCATAACGAAAAGGTAGCAGAAAATTTGTTCTCAGCCCTTATGAAATCAGATAATGAAAAGTTTCAGGAGGATTTCAAATGATTAAAGATTATTGGACAGCAATCTTCTGGTGTGAATTTATCCAGTTTAGTGTTTATTTTAATGTGTGGTGCTCAGTCTTGGGTGTGTAACCGGAGGATCTAGATATGTCAGTTATAGAGATGTTTCCAAAGAAACCAGACACAGACAAATCAGTTGATCACACTATTTCTAAGTTAGATTTTTGGATCGGGAGGAATCAGATCATATCGAGGGACTTCCATCAATTCAGTGTTTATCAAAAGCAGGAGACGCTGGACACTGTGCTTGACATCAATAACAAACTTTATCAGCTTATTTTAGAATTGAAGGGAGAGATTTAATTGAGTGAAGTAGAATGGAAACAACAAGCAATTGAACTAGCTAAGACAGGCAAGAGTTGGAGGAAGATTTCCGAGTTGTTGGACAAACCACGCTCAACTGTTTCTGATTACTTGCGTAAAGAGTTCAGCCAAGTTGTTGTAGACAACCGTCGTTCTTCAGAAACTTATTCTGTACGAAAGAACGATAAAGTTGAACATGACAACAGTCGAATCTTGTTGATCAGCGATTTGCATATTCCTTATCACCACCAAGATGCTATTGATTTCTTGAAGCACTTGAAAGATAAATACAATCCAACACGAGTAATCTGTTTGGGTGATGAGGTGGATGGTCACGCCTTGAGTTTTCATGATAGTGATCCAGATTTGCCAAGTGCTGGTGATGAAATTCGTCAAGCTTTGCCTGTAATTGCAGAACTGTTCAAGATCTTTCCAAAGATGGATATTCTTGAAAGTAATCACGGCAGTTTGGTATGGCGTAAGGCTAAAGTATTCGGTATTCCGAAGCACTATATCAAAAGTTACAACGAAGTGTTGGGCGTAGATAGTGGTTGGAAGTGGAGCTTTGATCTTACTGTAGATTTACCAAATGGTCAGAAATGCTATATGCATCATGGTAAGACAAGTAATATTATCCAACTTAGTCAACAGATGGGGATGAATGCAACTCAAGGCCATTACCACGAGACCTTCAAGATTGATTACTGGGGCAATAGTACAGGACTTTATTGGGGTATGCAGTGTGGTTGTTTGATTGATGATGACAAACTTGCATTCAATTACAACAATGTAAATATTAAACGTCCAATCATAGGGACCGGGCTGATTATTGACTCTATGCCTGTATTGGAACCAATGCGGTTAAATTCAGAAGGAAGGTGGGTAGGTGCAAAAGTTAGTTGATTTGACAGGGAAAACTTTCGGTCGTTGGGTGGTTATTTCTAGAGGTTTGGATTATACTTACCCTTCAACCGGTAAAAGCGCACCTCGTTGGAACTGCCTTTGCGAATGTGGTAAAGAAAAGTTGGTGCATGGAGCGCACCTTAAGAATGGCACAAGTATTAGTTGTGGATGCTACAACATTGAACAAAGCTCAACTCACGGCCTTTCTCATACCCGTGTGTATAATGCTTATTGGCATATGAAACGAAGATGCTCTGAAGATGCAGCACCGAAAGATAAAGAGCTTTACTTTGATAAAGGTATTGGTGTATGTGAACGATGGTCCGATGTTGTAGTGTTCATTAAGGATATGGGAGAATGTCCAGATGGCTACGAACTTGAAAGGATTGATGGCAGTCTAGGGTACAGTCCTGATAATTGCATTTGGGCAAGTGAGTTTACTCAAGCACAGAATAGGTCAACATTCAAGAATAATACTTCTGGTAAGACGGGTGTTGCTTGGAGTCCACAACACGAGAAATGGCGTGTTGGAATCTCTCATAATAAGATCCGTTACGAGGGTGGGTTGTACTCAGACTTTGATGAAGCTGTAAAAGCAAGAGAAGCTTTAGAACTTGAACATCTTGGATATATCAAGGAGAATTAATTGATCGATTACAAACTCTACAAGACAATTGAAATATTAGAATTAACTGTTGACAACCTTAGCCGTGAAGTCCATACTCTTAAACAACAGCAAGCGGATATGCTTGAGCAGATTAAACGATTGAAGGAGGCTGTATCGAATGACGACTGTAAGTGAATTTAAGGTTGGAGATAAAGTAAAAATTAAACAAGAGATGTGGGAGCAATATGAGGATGCTCTTAGTAGACTTGGATTTCAGTCACCTAATATATTTGAGGGCTACGAAGTCTCCCTAGTATTTGAGAACCAAAAAAGAATTTCCCTCAAAGGTTGTTCTAATGCATATAACTCTGAGTATTTTGAAGTTTGTGAAGTTGAGTCGACTACAGAAATGGTGTTTAAAAAGAAAGCTAAAGTAAAATCAGACGGCGGCAGTTCATCCTACTACGAACTTACTATCACCAATAAAGCTGGCGAATCAATCAAGTGTGAAACTGGGGACGTGATCCGTGCATTGGTTGGTAATGACTTTGACTTTGGAAACTGTGTAAAAGCCCTTCGACGTATGTACTTGGCAACACTCGGTATGGGCAAGGAAGGGACAGACATTCCTTATGATTGTAATAAAGTTCGATACTTCCTTAGTGAGATTGAACGGGTGAATAAGTGACCAGCATTATCGCAGTGGATGTGGACGACTGCATTATTGACATGCGTCCACTGTGGATCAACTATTGTCAAGAACGTTTTGGCTATGTTAAATGCCCAATCACTAGTTATAATCTTTGTGATTATTGGGGCGACAAAGCAATGGATTTCTGGAGTAATGAAAGTCTTTATGATAATCTTACTCCTAATCCACAAGCTGCAAAGACACTTAGTAAATTGAATGATATAGATTATGAGGTTGGATTTTGTTCATATACTAAGAAAGGCCATTTTTCAAGTAAATGTGATTTTATTAATACATATTTCCCTTACAGGAAGTTCATTCTAAACACTAAAGAAAAGAATTATACAAGGTGTGATTGGTTTATTGATGATAGAGCATCTAACCTTGTGATTCAACCAAGTAGTGTAAACACAATCTTGTACAAAACAAATGTTGAGAATGAGGAGAGAGATGTAGATTTTGTGACAGATTCGTGGGAAGATGTTTACAGTATTATTGTTAATAATTAAGGAGAAGTTGTGAAAGATTTGCCAAAGCTTTACAAGAACATTGTTGATTGGAACAAGAAGGCTGGGAGCCGCTATGAACCATTCGATACAGTTGAGTGGTGGAGTAAGATGGGGCTTCAATCAAACCTCCTGAAAGAAGAGTCTGGAGAAGTTGGTGAAGCTGTAGAGTATTGTGATGCAGAGAATCTTCTTGCTGAAGCTTGTGATGTCTTTGTTATCTGGTCTTACCTTGTTAATCAACTAGAGAAAGCGGGTTATAATGTACAAGGCGCAATTGAAGAGATTGGGCGAGTAAATAACACAAAGATTTTCAACACTTACACCGATGCTTCTGATACACTTGCTTGGTATGAATCTAAAGGTGATGATGGGTATTATATTGAAGAGTCTTACTTGAACAACCTTCCTTACTACACAGTCCGAAATAAGAACGGTAAGGTAGTTAAACCAAAGGACTTTGTTAAAGTAGATTTGAAGGGGTATGTACCTAAATGATTATAGCTACAGTGTCGACAGAACGTGGTAAACTTAAGTGGCAAGATATTGTGAAGACCAAAGAAGATTATAAGCTTGCATTTAATTCTGGAATGGCTTATGTTTGGTGGGAAGATTTTCCATCTGTAAAAGAGTTTGAAGAGTATTTGAATAAGGGGAAAGAAGTTGTCGCAGATTAAAGTAGAGTTGTTGGATCATATGGGTGATGATCTTCGTGTGGCGAACGTAGCACGAGTGAGCTTTGGTAAGTGGAAAGAAGAGATTGATGAAAAAGATGTAAAACTTATCAACTACCTTGCAGCACATGAGCACAACAGTCCATTCCGGCATGTACAAATTAGCGTTCGGTGTAAAGCTCCTTTGTTCCTTGCACGTCAACTTGTAAAGCATTGCGTAGGACTTAGTTGGAACGAAATTAGTCGTCGATATGTGGATACAGACTTTGAGTTCTATCATCCTGAAGAGTGGCGAGCACGTCCAGAGGGAGGCATTAAACAAGGGAGTGGCACTGAGGTTATTGACCAACTGAATGTTGCTTTTATGTGGGACGAAAAAGATGGTGAACAAGAGTGTGTCGGTACACAGTCCATTCATGATGCATATCAAGATCTTGTAAGTTACACAATTGAGTTTTATGACTTACTCATTAAAAATGGTGTGGCACCAGAAATGGCTAGGATGTCACTTCCTCAGTCAATGATGGTTGATTGGGTATGGACAGGAAGTCTTGAGGCAATGTACAATGTTTATCGGTTGCGCTCAGGGGAAGGCGCTCAAGAAGAAGCTAAAGATTTCTCAGGACAATTGAAACAAGTTATTGAACCAATCTTTCCAAATGCTTGGAAGGCTCTTGAAAGTAGTAAGGAGAAATAAAATGAAATTTAAAGAACAATCAGATTATGCAATTGCAGCTTGGATCAATGATTTGCTGAACATCATTAAAGTCCGTAGTTTCCTGCTGAATAAAGAAGATAGCTTTCTAGTCTTCATGGAAAACAGTAAAGAGTTCCTAGATTACTACCTTGACAGCTACAGCCCTCGTGAAGCTTATGATGCATTTGATGGAGAAGAAGTATGAGCAGTAAGAATTTTAATTTCCCGGTAAGTGAATATGATCAATACCTTTCCTTTGTCGATGTTGAGCAACATCCTGAATGGCAAGAAGCTTGGAAAGCGCAAGATAAAGAAAAAGTAGATGCAATTCTTTATAGCTTTGGGGTTGACCTAGAAAATGGTTACGAAGTAGAGATTAATACCCACCGAACACGACTTACACAGAAAGTTGAATATGGTCCTCGGTTCTCCTTTAGTGAACGACAAGATAAAGTTTGGAAAGAGTCCGGTATGAGTATTGAAGACCAGATTCGTAATTGTGGTGATATCTCTTTGCAGAATATGCTCAGTGGAATGAATAAGTTTGGGTTTGGCAAGTGTGATACAGTTAAGACAGTTGAACAATTGGCCTCAGAGTTTTAATATTTATTTAGTAATTAAGGAGTAAGACTTGAAACACATTGAACTACAACAGACTTCCTACGAAATTTGGGAAAAGAAGTATCAGCTTAAAGATGAACATCAACAACCATTTGACCTAAACATTGAAGATACTTACAACCGAGTTGCAACAGCTCTTGCTGAACCTGAAAAGGATTCGGAGTATTGGAAAGAGAAGTTTGCTTGGGCTTTGCGTAACGGTGCAACTCCTGCTGGTCGTATCATGTCTAACGCTGGGGCAGGAGCTTATAAGCCAGCAACTAGTTTGATTAACTGTACAGTAAGTCAGATTGTTGGTGATGGGATGCAAGATATCCTTGATTCTGTAATGCAAGCTGGTATGACGTTAAAAGCAGGTTGTGGTATTGGTTATGAGTTCTCTACACTTCGCCCTAAAGGTGCATTTGTAAGTGGTGCTGGTGCTCACACTTCTGGTCCACTAACATTTATGGATATCTTTGATTCCATGTGCTTTACCATTAGTTCTGCTGGTGGTCGCCGTGGTGCTCAGATGGGAACGTTTGCTGTGTGGCACCCAGACGTTGAGGACTTCATTAAAGCTAAACGTGAAGATGGTCGTCTACGTCAGTTCAACTTGTCGCTACTGATTGATGATGAATTCATGGCTGCTGTTAAAGCAGAAGGTAAATACAACCTAGTCTTTCCAGTAAAACAATCTGAAGTTGATCGTGATTTGGTTAAAGCTGAAACTGTTTATAAGAAACGCTTTTGGGAGAAAGAATACTGCCTGAAACAAGATTACATTATCAATGATGAAGATATGATCTTGTGCAAAGTGTACAAACAGATTGAAGCCAAAGAGTTGTGGGATACAATGATGCGTTCCACTTATGATTACTCTGAGCCGGGCTTCTTGCTGATTGATCGTATTAACGAGTACAACAACAACTGGTTCTGTGAAGAGATTCGTGCGACGAACCCATGTGGTGAACAGCCACTACCACCAGAAGGCTCATGCTTGCTTGGTAGTATTAACGTAGCAATGTTTGTTATTGATCCTTTCACTGGTAAAGCTCATTTTAACTGGGATAAGTACAAAGAAGTAGTTCGTATCTTTACTCGTATGCTTGACAACGTAGTTGAGATTAACGGTCTTCCTCTTGAGGGTCAACGTAAGTCGATTGGATACAAACGTCGTCACGGTATGGGCATTCTTGGTGTTGGTAGTGCGTTGTCTTTGCTTGGTGACACATACGGTTCTGAGAGTTCGATTGCTTTCACTGAAGAACTTATGAAAGTTATGGCTGTTGTTGGTAACGAAGTTGGTATTGACCTCGCTGTTGAGAAAGGTCCAGCTCCAATCTTTCATGACACAACGAATGGTGTGAGCAATAAAGTGTTGTGGTGTGCTGGTAAGTACATGGCTAAGATTTGGGAAGTTGCTCCAGAACTTAAAGAGAAAGCGTTGCAATATGGTTGCCGCTTCACTCACCATACATCGATTGCGCCAACTGGCACTATTAGTTTGTCTTTGAACAACAACGCAAGTAATGGTATCGAACCTTCGTTCTCTCACAAGTACACACGTAACGTGATTGTAGAAGGTAAGAAGTCCAAACAAGCAGTTGATGTTTACAGCTATGAAATGTTGTTCCATAAAGAGATTACTGGTGAAGATGTTGTACCGGCTACATTCAGTACGGCAGATAACGTAACAACATACGCTCACGTAGATATTCAAGCAGCAGCACAAAAATGGTGTGATAGTAGTATCTCCAAGACTATTAACGTTCCATCTGATATTGCTTTTGATGACTTCAAAGACATCTACATCTATGCGTATGACAATGGTTTGAAGGGCTGCACCACCTTCCGCTTTAACCCCGAAGCCTTCCAAGGCGTATTGGTTAACGAAGAAGACCTTGAAGCTACAACATACATCTTCAAATTGGATGATGGTAGTGAAGTAGTTGCAAAAGGTAATGACACAATTAATTATGCTGGTGAAGAACACTCAGCTGCAAACCTGTATGATGCAATTAAGGAGAACTATTTTGGCAAGTTTTGAGATCACCAATAAAATCACTTCCGTACATCTTGGTGATAAGAAAGAAAAAGCTCTTGAGTTTGATAAAGTAATCATCACTAACGTTCCACTTCCAGATGATGCACAAGCCCGTGTTAAAACGCTGAAAGCTGAGGGTAAAAAGTGGTATGTAACCGTCGTTTACCACCCAGAGTCTACATTGCCCTTTGCTATGTTTTGCCTCACTAACAACAAGGAAAAGACCGCACAAACGAGTGATGCTGTTGAACGTCTACTGGTATTGGCTCGTAAGTCTGGGATTCTTGAGGAGCATGTTGTAAGTCTTGAAGATAAGATGTCAGCAGATAGCAATGTAAACAAACTCACTCGTGCAATTAGTTTGCTACTTCGTCACCGTGTACCGATCCAGAACATCGTATTTACATTGGATCAAATGGATAACATCTTTGTTGGATCGTTCCTCTTTCAAATCAAGAAGTTTCTTTCTTTTTATGTAAAGGATGGTGAAAAGGTTGAAGGTGGTACTTGTGGCGATTGTGGCAGTACACACCTAGTTTACTCAGAGGGGTGCATGACTTGTGCAGATTGTGGTTCAAGCAAGTGTGGCTAATTAAGTAACACAAATAGCCCGCCTCGTGCGGGCTTTCTTAGTAGGAGATTTTATGAGTGATAGTTTGGTCTACGGTGTAGGCATAAATGATGCTGATTACACAGTACAAATAAATGAGTTTGTAGGTTTTGATGCAAGAGGAAAGAAACTGTATAAATTAGCTTGGATGTGTCCCTTTTATAGCGTTTGGCACAATATGATTTCCCGCTGCTACTCCTCATCCTATCAAAAGCGGCAACCATCTTACGTGGGTTGCAAAGTAGACACAAGGTGGTTGAGATTTAGCACCTTTAAGATCTGGATGATCACGCAACCGTGGGAAGGTAACGCCCTAGACAAAGATATTCTATTTCCGGGTAACAGGGACTATAGTCCCGATGCTTGTGTTTTTGTAACTCAAAAGGTTAATAGCTTTTTGGCTGAGAGAGGTAATGACCGTGGTGAATACCCAATTGGGGTAGGCCTTCATAAACAGTCTGGTTTGTTCAGGGCTAGGTGCGGTGACACAGAAGGAGGCAGACAAAATCTGGGATACTTTCAAACACCTGAAGAGGCTCACCAAGCTTGGTTGTCTTACAAATTAGAACAAGCTAGGATATTAGCATCAAAACAGACAGACATCAGAGTTGCAGAAGCTCTGGTCAAAAGGTACGAGGATTATAAATAAATGGACTACATTGAACTAATGGAAAAGGTAGGAACACAATCAAACGTAACTCACTCTTGTCCAAGCTGTAACCAGCCTGTTCGATGCGACATTATGCTAGGTAAAAACATCTGTTGGTGCTTCAGTGTACAGAGCAAGGGATTGGAGCTGAACGACGTTTGTATGTGTAAAAACTGCCTTAACAAAGCTTGACACAATAAAATAATCTGCTATCCTAGACCGTACTGAGCAGAGATGTTCGTGCGGTCTTTTCTTTTGGAGAATTTAAATTGAGATTAACACGCAAGCAATTCCTAAGCGACTCCCCGAGAGTTGAAGATATGGAAGATTCTTCTTGGTATCGTGACAACACTTCTGTAGAATCTCAAGTACAGATTGGAGACTGCTCACAGAAGGTTTATCTTAACTTTGATGTAAATAGCACAGAAAATCTTAAGAAGAGACTGGACAAGCTTGATGTGTTGATCAATAATCTACAAGAGCTTAAAGAGAAGCTTCCATTACTTTGGGATGATGCTGTAAAGAATGCTGAAGCTTATAAAGAGACTAATAGGGAGAAAGAAGATGAAAAGTCCGTTGGTTGACGTTGCTGCTATCTTAATCTGCATCCTTGCAGTAGTGCTGATTGGTCAATATTATATTCACAAGAAAGATAAAGAAATGAGTTTACAACAGCTTGATAAACGTATAGAATTGAAGGAACAGTCTATCCCTGAGTTTGAGGCTGCCGTAAAACACACTGAATGAGGTATAAAATGAGACACTTTCTATCTGCAACACTTATGTTCCTAACCCTAGCTGTATTCACTATAAATGCGAATGCTACAGTCACATGGATTCTGCTTGGCGATAGTATCATGTCGGATGTACCGGGAGGTACAGCAAGTCAGTTATCAATCAATCTTGTAAGTAATGAGAGAGATGTTATATTCAAGAGTATCGCATCTCCCGGTATAGGACTGGGGCAATCTGGTCAATATGGTTATAATACTAATAGTCTTGATGATACGCTGACTCGCATTGGTGGATTTTACAGTGCATACCACGGCATCATGATTCAAGCTGGTACAAATGACTATTCAATGAATGTGCCTTGGCAAGACACTTATTCATCGTTAACAAGAATAATGCTTCATGCCCGAAATCACGGGAAAAAAGTTATGGTGTTAGATCCACTGTGGAGGAACGGGGAAGGCAATAAAAATACACTGGGCTATGACCTAAGTACTTATCGGTACATAATGAAAACTGTCTGCACTAAAGATTTTGCAGACGTCTGTCGGTTTGCTCCAAGGGAGCACACTTTCATGGGTACAAGTGCAGCATGGAACTACTACAAAGCAGAGGAGGTGACGAATGGCACACAGTTGCACCCTAACGCTACAGGGCACCGATACATGGCGGATTGGATTAAAGCGGAAGGTGCTGAGTTTGGTTACTTTTAGTCTTTCAGTGGTTGATAAATTTTAAGCAAAAGAAAGCCTCGCTTCCCATTGACGGAGAGCGAGGCTTTTAAATAGCTGAGATATAGTGAATGGCGAGGCTTTTAAATAGCTGAGATATAGTGAATGGCGTCACTATTCAAATGTCTTCTAGGGAAGTTCTTATTCTTAGATTTAATTATTTGTCAGAGTGTTGATATTATTGTTGATTACTTTCTGACTCAATTTCTTATCTTGCTCTAACATATCAACACGCTTAGTCAACAAACTAATCTGTCCGCTACTTGTATTCTGATAGTTATCTTGTTTCTCATCTGTTCTGTTGATTCGTGTTTCCAGATAGGCAGTGTTGTTACCAACCAACTTAACCATCTCTTGCTTTGCACTCTCAAGCTTATTACTGAAAGCTAGGCTATCATCACCAGACTTATTACTAATAAAAAGAACAGATGCCATAAGGATTAGGACAGTGAAGTGAATAATGTCAATCGCCCTCTTAAGAATATCCCATCCCATAAGTGAAGCTCCTTAGTTCTTATTCTTTATGCTGCCTAGATAACGATCAAGCTGACGCATAATGTCTTGTTGATTAGAGTCAATTCTTTGTGCTAGGTTAGAAAAACCTGCATCCATTCTGCTGTTAGTCCTGACTTCCATCTCACGCATATCTGACTTCCCAACCTTATCCATCTGAAGGAGGACAATCTTGTCATTAGCAGAACGTACATCATTTACAACATCTTTATAGGCCATGCCCATATATGTAACCACTAATGTGAGCAAGGCTATACAAGCACGCTCCCACAGGTTATTCATCCGTTCATTAGCACTATCATTTGGCATTGTAGAGTTCCATCTGAAATTTCTTGTTCTTACGGATAGCATCCATCTGTTTTTCCCACAAACCAATACAACCCACATTCTTGTTCTGTGCAAGAGCTAGGTCAATCAAACTCTCACCGGCAGGTTTAGCACGGCAAGGGCTCACAAGAAGTACATCACTTGGGTAGACATTCGTTATCATTGGGGTAGGTGGTGCAATAACCTTGTTTGAGCAGCTGGACAATACGAGGACTAAGCAACCCATCGTCAGGTAGGACAGAACTTTCTTTAAGACTTTCATTCTTAATTATCTCTTGTTTTACTTGAGGCTTTGGTAATCTTAGTTTCTCAATATTGTCAGATACCACTTCAATTTTAGTTTGAAGATCTTTTTTCTCAGCTTCCACTTCAACTACTGAAGTATGATCAATCTTACAGCTCAAATCCTTTAAGTTAAGGGACTTTTGCATATCAGAATTGACGTTGATGGCTTGGGTAAGTGCTTCCACAGCTATCACTTTATCGTCGTGTAGAGATAGAGAAAGCCAACCTAAAGCTGCTGTACTTGCAGACAATCCAAGGATAATGTAGAACGTTAAACTATTGAACATTATCCTCTTCCTTATCAGAGCTTTGCTTAATAAATTTACCAGCAGCACCTAAGCAAGCAACAAACCCCATTGCTAGAATAATGTATGTAGGGCTCAATGAAACAAGCCCCATACCAAACGCTAGACTAAGGCCGTAGGCAACACTGAGGAGGACAGTGCCAACTAACGATAGGAAAGAGTAAGACTTCAGATGAGCAATAGGATTATCAATTATCTTTGGTTTCTTTATCTTCATTGGCTAAATCCTTTACTTCTTGTGGAACATCACCTATGCACCATAGGTACTCTGCTGAGGCCCTGTTAATCAAACCTTTGATAACAACCTTTTCACCTTTCATGTTCTTGCCATAAACCCATTTGTTAAGTTCATCGCAAACAAGGTCGTGTCTACCAGCATTGAAATACTTCAGCATTGTGCTAGATTGCAGATTGCCAATCCCCTTGTTAAAGGTGAAATCTAGCATTGCTCCATATTCCCAATCTGACTTGAAAGGAACTTTAGTAACAGAGCGCAGTTGTTTATCGTGTTTGATAAGATCATCTGCATACTTCTGAATACACTGATCATAAGTAAGAGACTTCCCAACCTTAACATCTGGTCCCGTACTTCCTAGACAAATAGTAGGAACACCACCTGTATCTAGGTAAGTTTTCAGAACAGGTTGCCCATTAGGTGCCTCAGAAGGTGCTGTCATAAATGCACCGACTAATGCCAAGGAGCTAGCAAGACCAACCCCAAGAAGCTTTTTATACAAATTAGAGTTGATGCTCATATTACCTCAATACTCAGATAAACAAAGATTTCATAGAGTCCATAAAAGTGATATACCGAATATCATCTTCCTCCACCTCACCAAGATTTTCCCAAACCTCTGGATCTTGCTCACAAGTAAACACTGTAGAAACAGTCTCTTCTGTACTATCAGAAAAAGCAACGTATATAATCATATTAATCTCAGACTGTGTAGGAGCTTACATTCACCACGACATTATACGTCCCCAACGAGGCCACTCCACGATAATAGAGGGTTTGAGGGGTTGCAATAGGTATAGAGGGGAAAGAGCTTACCATTGTTGCGTTAGCTGTTGGGCTAGTTGTTCCACAAGCCACCCTGCCGATTTCAAGGGAAGACCCAGATATAACCAAGCTGCATCCAGCCCCCGCGCTGGAAGACCCAACAGTAAAATCTCCCCGGCAGGAATTGGCATTTCTAGGAACTACAGCAGCAATAGAGAATGATGTCAAACTAGCCTGTTGAGTAGATGTAGCCAACACCGTATTTGTCAGTAAACCAACTTCTCTGCCAGCCTGTACATACTGCACGAACTGGTTACTTCCATTTGTAGGAAGTACACTTATAAGTGCAGAAGAAGTATACCCCGAAGGCATGTTTACGCCGGGGTAGACATTTGAAAGCACCACACTTGTTGCGTTCACCCCCAACAACGCACTAACACCAGTAGTGGGGTTGTAAATAGCATATACACCAACATAGCCAGATGTTGGTGCAGCCCCAGTATCCATTCCACCAACCCCTACCGTTGCAATATTTAAAGATTTACTGAAGGATGATAGCTTATATCGTGCACCTGTGAACCCCACCCCGACAACCAGCTCATCTGCCGTAAAAGATGTTGTGGTGCTAGCCGCAGCAAGAGAGGACTTTAAGTTCAGCTCTTTCCCTACAATAGTTCCAGCTGCTGCAAGAGCTGCTGAATCAATCCAAGCTATTTTCCAATAAGTGTCGGTGGTGTCTGTGGTGGGGTTCTGCCCGAGACTGTCTTGGACCGCTACATAAACTACACCATCAGATCCTTGCACATAAGAACGCACGCCAGATGTGGTAAAATAATAGTTAGATGCAGCATCCCATTCACTAATCCCTTTCTGAAATAAGTGCAGAATTGCATTGTCTTGACGATTCTGGAGAAAGTTTTCCCACTGAAAAGGTGGTACTTCTGCTGTCCAACCTGTTTGAATTTTAACATTACTTGGTGATACAATTGCACCACCAGAAGACCACTGGTAGGAGAAGTCTGGTTTTACAACTTCGTTAGCCATTAATATATTTCCTTGTTAGAGGAGCTGACCATATTGTCCGCCCAACGATAAATCACTTAAATCTCCATAACCTTTGGCGTTAGGAGCACCTTGAAAACCAAAGAAGTTTTCAGCAATAAATTGTCCAAAGTTAATTCTTACACCAATGGGTTTAGGAACAAACCTTGAAGGATAACCTGAAGAGTAGGATGTATAATTTAGTAGCACCCTCTCAAACGAAGTAAGGACACGCCCCATCATCAATGTAAATTCAGCATTACCTTCCGCAACCACTAGATTAATATCAATACCGAATACGAATTGCATGAATTCAATAAATTGGTTTGGTGTAGCATTTGTATTGTTCTTAATAATTTTAGCTTTGATAAACAGACGGTATTGCTCGTCTGTAAGGAGTGTGTTCCCAGCCAGTGGATTGTTGATGTCGTAATAAGGTCCGCCAAGAGATGGGTTATCCAAATCACCATAGGACTGAGCATCTGGATAACCTTGGAAGGCAAAGAATACAAGGAGTGCTGTATCAATAAGCTCTCTCGGTTGACCAACAATATCTCCAATGATGTCTAGTTGAGCACCAACAGCAGTGTCGATAGATCGTTCTTGCATCAATTGACGGAAGACTTCTTGAAGCTCAATCTTGCCACCGAGGAGGAGTTGGAGGTACTTGTCAAACACCGGGTGGTCATCAGTTTTGAACTGTTCAGTTACACGAGAGCGAGCAACTTCTAGGTACTCTTGAATCTCAAAAAGGTTGACTTCTGACATACAACCTCCTTAAGTTATAATGATGTTTACGCTTGAAATTGAGGCAATACTGTCGAAGCTAATTGGAATATTAATAGTTCCAACCGGACTTGGAGAGGTGCCAATAGTGAGTGTGTTAACTTGATGACCGCTGACTGCGTTTATTGGGGTGTAGACACGGCTATATATGACATCATCCCCTGTGCCGAAGTTAGCGGCAAAGTATGCAAGGATGTTAGAACGAATAAGATCATTACCATTAGCTGGGAAGTTCACATCTGTAGTGATATCCATGCTAATGTAGGTAACAACTGGGTTTGGACGTGAGAAACTAACAGCGTGAGGAGAACCTTGCACGTCATTAATGTTTACAGTGGTATTACCGTAACTCAAGATACCAACAGGCTTATTGTTCCAGATTGCATTAGCAATATCTGTAGACAACCCACCAGAAACAATGGGGAGGAAGCTGTGTGCAGGGACGCCATTACCATCTACTACGCTTGTATCATTCTCATAGATAGTGACTTCACTCACATTATCAAGATTGATAAGAGCAGAGTAGATGGCATCTAATGTGTTAGTTGCTCGATCAAACTTACCGTTACGAAAGCGTAAACGAAGCTCTTCATCCGTTTCACGATCTTCACCGGGAGTTGCAGCAACTGGGTTGTTTACACTATCCCATCCAAGCATCGGTGTAAGAATGGTATCAATAGTATTTGCTGGTTGAACAATGATGCCAGAGTCTACAGCAACCACTTCCCCGACGGTTCTTACCTTGTTAATACCAAGATTAACAGAAGTAGTGAAGCTTACGGTCTGGAAGATATCATTACGATCAATTACAAGCGTGGTGCCAACAACAGAAGAAGTCAGTGTTGGGTGAGCACCAGCAATAACACTTTGCATTCCAGAAAGAATCTCTGCGAGCGTAGCACTCGCATCAGATGTAAATGTGATGGTGTTAGAGGTTGTTGTATTGGCATAAGTGATGGTGTAAGCAGTGCTATTCTGTAGGGTGACTACGGAGATGGTAATGCCGCTAGCGTTGCTGGCTGCTAGAGAAATCGCGCCAGTTGTAGTGAATTGCTCACCAGTTGTAGAGCTACTTACAGTCTGTCCTACAGGGATAAGTGTATTAGTGTCACCAGCAACTAGAATAGACGAAGTAGTGAAGGTTTGCTCTTTACGTGTCAGACCGGCATAGGCTACGAGGTTATCAAGAGCAATGCCCGTAGCAGAGTTTGGGTCAAAGGCTGCGTAGACTTCTTGGGCAGCTTCCCATAGGTCGGCTTCACTTGGGGAATCTAATGCAATCAAACGGCCTAGAATAGAGCTGGAGGACGTGTCAACAATATCTCCAACAGCTACTAAGTCTTGGAATAGCTGGACAGCAAGGGCGGCTTTATCCCCATAGATTTCAGTAAGCCTTTTAATTATAAATCCCGCGTCTGTTACGCCCGCCATATCTTTGAATCCTTTAAATTATATTGTTTAGCGTAATCAGAGATGTATTCTCACCATTCACCACTTTGGCTTGAAACACTAAGGAATACTGTCTGTTCTTGAATGTAGACTTGAAGGAGACAATTTCCTTAACACCGACTTCCGAGAGAATTTGGCTTTGAAATATTAGGTCAGTAGCGGCTTTACTTACTTGCTTGTGGCCGAGCAAAGATTGAAAGTAGGGAACACCATAAGTAGTGTCCCAAAACCACTCTTCCAAAAAAGTCTGTAGCCGAATACGCAAACGTTGTTCTACAGTTTGAGTAAATGGTTGGGTTGTATATTCTTTAGTGAGAGGGCCGTTAAAGAATACAGCATCGTTGGTTTCAACTATAAGTAGTAGATCCATATTAAATCATTGTCCCCGAAGTTCCTGTACCAACCGTAACACCTGTATGCTTATGCAGGTTGATGTTAATAGTATTAAGTATGTAAGTTCCAGTTTGAGTGTAGTCACCCTGCTGAACAATCTTACCTATCCACAAGGTATTGGGTACATCCACCGTCATAGTTTCGGCATTAAGATTGATACTTTCAGAGGCATTCACAGTGGCGTTGGCACAATTAATGATTACATCTTTGTTAGATGTATTAATCTCAATATTACCATCAGCTTTAATTCTTACTTCAGCTTCAGAACCACCGACATTGGAGAACATGACAGTATCTTTAGTGTCATGAGTAAGAACATGCTTACCAACACTGTTTACTGATACGCCGGGAGGCTGGATACCGGGAATAAAGATTGCATCCCCTTTATCCATCTTAGCAAAGTTCATTGGGCTTGCTGGTCTACCATTACCACCCTTCCAACCATCCATATTCCTCATAGAGAAAATGGCTGTCCCAGTATCTCCGGGGTTGATTGGGAAAGTCATGCCGCCAGTATTGCTTACAGGAAAGGAGATTGGAACACCAAGAATCACAGTACGTTCTTTAATAGTCCCATCTTTAAACTTTTGATTAATAGTTGGTTGGATGTCTACAGTAGAACCATCTCTTACACTAACTACAATACAAGGGATTGCTGTGTAAAGGTTATTAATTTGAGAGTTAAAGGCTGACACTATAAGATCTTGAATAACATCTGTTGTCATTAAGTGGTTACCTTCTCTAGTGCCGTTGCTCTTATTTCCGTATACCAGTCATTGGAACGCCATCCGCCAGTATGACGAAGGTCATCTACTCGGAACCAACCTGTAATAAGGGAGTCTTCAAGTTTGATGATATCTCCGGCCACAATGTCAGGGTTCAATAGAATCTTAAGTTGAACACCGGGTTTACGGGCTTGGTCTTTCTTTGACCTACGCTTATCACCAGCAACACGATATGCTTTATCCATCAACCCTGTATAACGAGAGATGACGTAAGCTTGTGGGAAGTTCTCGGTGTTTGCCCTATCAATGTTGTGCAGGTAAAGAGTGTCACCCTCAACTTGCCAATCTACAGCGTACTTTTCAGACAGCTCGTCAAGCATCTCGCGAGGAGTACCCATTAAAGGGTAACCGTAGATAATTGGATTATTAAGGTTAGTTCCGTTGTACAACCCACGAGAGACACCCGGAAGATTCTTTCTAATAGCTTCAGCTACATCTCTAACTGTACCACCCGGAGGAACCAACTCACTCAACACTTGGTGATTAAGTTCTGTGTACCCAGCCCCCATCTGAATTTGAGTAACCCGGTCAGCACCACTTTTACGTGTACTCACGTTAGTTACTTTACCAGAGAATAGAAGCTTTATCCCGCCTGTATCTTTATAGCCAGTAGAGAAGGAAGCAACAGGGTAGTCTAAGTCAAGTAGTTTTAATGATTCATCTGAAAGATTATAGATTTCAATGGCTGCTGAGTTTGTTCGCTTTTTATTATTCGTGCTTTTGCTGATATCAAAGGTAACTTGCAAACTATCAACTAACAAACCTTGTTTATTTTTGTAATCCCCAATGATTAGTTGGTAGACTCTGTTTCGTTGATAAATTTCCATGTTTACTCTTCGTCGTCATAGATATAAAAGAATGAGTAAAACTGATTGATTGAATCAGGATACCTTTTATAAGCTTCAGTTTTAATTTCAGCTTTCTCTTCCAACCAAAAGAAACCAGTTAGCGGGAAAGTGGCATAGTCTTGTAGAATTGGATAATCTGGAACCATAGCCATACTGGAAACAATCACTTCATTATCGGCTGTCAACAGTGTAAGAAAGTACAACTGACAGCGTTCATTGTAAGTGAATTGCAGCATATAGGATACGCCTTGCAAAGCCACAGGATACTCATAAAATGCATCTGGAAATAAGTCCAGTGAGATATATTTAAGTGCCATTATTGCACCACCGTAGCTTGTCTTAGTGGGTCAGTTTCTTTAGGTGAGGTTGTACCAGCACCAACATCTTGTGGTGTGCTGTCTTGTTTACCTTTCATACTCTTCTGTGAAGCTTTCTTAAGCAGTATGTTTGAAGGGATCCGAGTCTTCTTAAGATAGGCAAAAGTCACTTGTTCAAAAGTGATGTCACAATACAAACCATAGCCACTGTTGGCATCTTCTTTGAAGATGATATTTGTGATTACAAGTCTGTTGATAATCTTCTTGAGCAGTTGAGCATCAAATTCAAACAACCGAACCAGTTGAATATTAGGATCAAATTGTCCAGTGTCTTCGTTGAAGATTTCCCCAGATATGAGGCTAACCAAAGCATCACGAATCTGTTCAGTGAGGTCAATCCTTGCAGGATCCATTGCAACATCAGGAGTACTATCAGGGAGGAACTGACCAATACTGTCTGGAATAAACCTTTTAAGAACACTAGAATCTGTAGAATTTACAGAGACAGCAATAGGAGCTTCTTGGGAGTTGAATGGTGCATTACCGGTGTTATCTTGAATTAGGTAAGTACCAGTGGAGATATCAACACCAGAGATTACACAAGATAGGGTAATTTTCAAGTTGTCCCTGATGAAGTGGTCAGTGATGTTGACCCCTGAGTCTACCGGGTGTTTCGTTACCTTACCACTATAGTTCTGTGTGTATACTGTCACAGAGTCTAGGTATACAAACCCACCTGTTTCCTCATTATCTTCTCCCCAGCGAATTGCCAAAGACATATATTACTCCTTAACTATTCTTTTTCGGGGAAGTTAACAGTTGCTTTTTCTAGTTGAGCCCTGAACCAATTACCCAAGTCTTCTGCTTGAGCTTCAACGTCCATATTAGCCAAAGTAACAGGGTCCACATTAATACTGATATCAAACTGCTGTGTAACTATTGGTTGAGATGCTTCTTTAGCTTGGTCCATAGCCATAGCTTTCTGATTTTCATCATACATCTCTGGTTTTTGGTAGAAGATTGAGTCAGGTTTGTCATAAACTTCTTGACCACGAACTCGTGCATTGTTCAAATTGATTTTAGTATTCTGCCAAGCGGCGCTAAGAACCCCAGCAGGACTTGTATAAGACCCTAATCCAAATGGGTCAATCTTGTCAATCTGGTTGAACGTGGTGGGCGTACCTAAAGGGTCTAAACCCCCGCCAACTTCAGCAGGTTTATTTTGAGCTTCTTTCCACCTTTGAAACTCAGCAATAGCTCCGAGAATAGTTGCAATTTCTTTGGATGTGGATTGTAAGTTCGGGAGGAAGTCAAACTTAATGGTGGAGATGTCAGTAAAGATTTGTTTGATATCTTTCCAATCTTGTTGTAGTTGTTTTGTTTTATCAACACCCAGCCATTCAGCAACTAAACTATCTTTACCTTCAAGCGCTCGAATGAAAGACTGTGGGAAAAGAAGAAGATCGTCAGCCCATTTAGTGGCTTCATTAAAGCCTTCAGCAAGACCCTTAACCAGACTACCACTTTCACTTAAGCCTGCGTTTAGTGTACGAAAGATGCGGGCAAAACCCTCTTCTACACCGGCGTTAGATGCCACAATAGCCATATCACTTACGGTATTCTGGTAACGTGCTTGTTCAGCTTGTGATGCCTGTGAGGCTTTAGCAAGTCCGGGCTGGGATTTCTGACTGGCAATGTCAGCAGCTACGTTAAGAATATCACCACGAACTTGACCTTTCTTCATTGCAGCTTCAAGAGCAATGATTGCCTTACTTCCTGTGAGATTACCACCCGTCTTTTGCTGCCAAGCTTGCGCAAAGATATCTTTAGCTCCCGGAAGGCTGTTACCAAGTTGTTTGGTAAGTTCTTCAGCTTGGAGCTTATCTTTACCCGCAATCTGACTCAAGGCGTTAAATACAAGTTTTTGTCTTGCTGGGCTTAGTTTGTTAACTCGTCCATACTCAGCAAAACCTTTGAAAATATTCTGGGCTTGCTTTACTGTACCACCAGAGCCAAGAAGGTTAGAAGTTAGTACGTTGAAGTCACCAGAGGACTCAAGATAATTAAAACCCACTCGGTTTGCGGTGCTGCGCAGCCAATCAAAAGATTGTTCACCTTGCTGTGCCGTACCACCATTACCCATGATAACAGCTTGTGTCTGTAGTTGAGCGGCTACAACTTCTTGGTTTCTTTTGTTTAAGGCATTGAGCCCATACCCACCCAAACCCAGTGCAATGGCCGGTCCCAGTAAACTAGGCATTCCACGACCACGAGTAGCACCAGCAGCAACGCCAGTAATAGCCGCTTCTCTATTACGACCTCTTGGAGCAGGAGCCACGACCCCCGGTACATGTGGGCCAGTTGGTACTTGAGGAGTAATCCGCATAGGGTGAGCCATGCCAGCTCTAGCCATTGCAAGACCAACAGTTTGATTCAAAGCAGCTTGATTGACAACAAATCTGTTAATATCGAAGACAACACGATTGCTAGCTACGTCCAAGGCAGTACCAAGAACTCTTTCAAGCTTGCGTTGATCAACTGTGAAGTTGCCAATACCAAAGTTCAGAGAGTTACCAAAACCACTAAATTTCTTAAGTCTCTTTTCCAGTGTCTCTAAGGCTTTATCAACCTTTTTAAGACCTTTAGTGTCGATATTAAAACCGATTGACGCGAAGTAGGTTGCAATATTAATGGTATGTTACTCCGTCATTTCGGTTTATTTTTATCAGCTTTAGCTTTATCTGCTGCTTGCTTTGCAAATGAGTCGTGGATGTCAAGAAGTTCTATCATTTGCAGCATCTGCCTTGTAGAATACTTCCAATCCATCTCAGCGGCTAGCTCAAGACCACCTTTCTCATGCATAGCAATTCGATAGATGCTCCAATGCTGAGAGAATGTACGATCAATTTCTTTTTCTAGCTGTGTTGGTACTTTGCCCGATACAGACGGATCAATTACTCTTCTGTATCGGGTGCCTGAAAAAGTTCTTCGAAGTTAAAGTTCAGCACCTCTTTATAAAGCTTGTTGAGGCGAGCATATTTACGAGAGAAGAAAATATCAAAAGTCTTTTCAGTGATTTGCATATTATCTTTAGAGACATAGTTGCAGATGATTTGTTTCATCTGACTCAAATCAGCCTTACCTTCATCAATCGCTGCCTGATGCTTTTCAATAAACATCAAACCTTTGGTTGCAGGCATAGCACTTACTAGATAGTCTTCACCATCTACGGTAATAGTTGTTTGTTCTAATACTTGAAACTGTGGAGCTGCCATTTATTTTATCTCAGAATTAAAATAGATCACTTACGAAATCAGTAGCCTCGTCTAAAAGAGTATCAAATATACTAGAAGGACGAGCATTGCCACCGATGCTATATGTTGCAGTAGATAGGGCATATATCTCCCAATTACGGTACTCAAACTGACCAGAAAAGGATGAGGTAGGAAACCCTGAAACGAAAGCTTCATTAGATGAAAATACACTTCTTCCTGAGTTATCCTTAAGCATCAGTGTCAGTCTACCTGTTCCGAACAACAAGTCTTGTTCGTGAATACTAGATAGTACATCGTTCCCTTGAGAGGACTGTATAAGGGATATATATAAAGTAGCAGATGAGTCTTTATTACGAACTCGGGTATTCTTACCTCTAATACCACGAATAGGAACAAAACCTTTTGCATTTCTGCTGATTGTTATGTTCTCCCAACCAGTGAACTGATAGCCGCTGATAGTCAGTACCACATCTTTAGGCGAATAGGTATTTACAGTGAAACTATTCGTCATCGGAGTATGTCCTCAATCACTGGGATGCCAATAGATGCAATATTCAACAAGTCTTGCAAAATCCCACTAGCGTCTTGGTTACTACCAATGTTAATGGCAGCTTGAGAAGAACGAAGTACCCAAGTGCGTGTATCAAAGTTTGCACTTTGTACCATACTGGGGATACCTTCTATCCAAGTATTAGTTGAAAAGAAGATGTCGGTTCCAGATAAGTCTTTAATAAATAAAGGAAACTTGGCTCGTTGTGTTAGTTCATCCAACTGCCAAAGTTTTGTTAACACATCATTAGAGGTTGAACCTCTGTGGAGTGTTAGTGAGATGGTGTAGGTTTGACTATTACTGTACAATCTAGCAACACTACCATCTGCTGTTTCAGTGGTACGGTACGGCATTCTATCTTTTGTGACAGTAATGAATGTACCATCCGCAAAACCATTTAAAGGGATACCAAAAGCTAGACAATTCACATCGTCAGGGCAATAATTACCAATGTCCATAAAATCTCCTTAAATAAAGGGGTGTTTGAGTAAACTCAGTTTATCACCCCTAATAACAATTAAGGATTTAGTCTCCACCGACTTTCAACGGTCCCACCCGCTGCTTCTACAGCAGCAACTTCGGCCGGAGCCAATGGCATGTTACCGCCTACAAACAAATCACTACCAAACAGATAGATCTGCCAGCCGCGAGTAGAGGTTTCAGAACCAAACTCCACAGTTGGAGGTGCAGCAATGATTGCACTGTTAGAAGACACAACAGTTTGACCACTCAAATCCTTGATGGTTACGGAAAACACCCAAGTGTTATCTGTGGTATTAGCATCGGCAATTTGAAGTTGTTGCAGAACGGTGTTAGATGGAGAGTATTGATGTAGAGTAACATCAACAGTCATACCAGTAACGCTACGCTTGACACGACCAAAGGAGTTAGATTTACCAACTCCTTGATATGGCGTCGAGCTCGGAACCAATCGATTCATGGATACGAAGGTGCTATCTGCAAAACCAGAAACGCTGTGGGTAAAGTCATCCTTAGAAATTACAATTGTAAAATCATCAGGAGCATAATTACCAATAAAATTAGAACTCATTGATTAATCTCCGAGATTATACAGAAAGGTAGAATTGGATAGCAACGGATCGGATAGCACCTTGCAAGCGAGCACGGATCACAAATACACCCGCAGCACGTTGGGCACGAAGAGTTGCGGGTATCGACAATACGGGTGGCGTCTGCACGGTCCATCCCCTGTCAATCATGCCGTTACTTTCAGCCAAAGAAAGGACAGATCGGATTTCATTTTCAACAATCAAAAGGCCCGGATCAGTCATCGGAATTTTCAAACTGTTGATAATACGGAAGTAAATACCTTCCTGAAGTCGTGCTTTCAACCAGTCTTTCGAAATTTGAATATCAATCGGTTTTGCATCAAACATGTTACCGTCTTGGAAGACATCAACACCGCCTTTACGGCGGAAGAAGTTCCACGATTTAGCACGCAAGTTAACAATCTGGGTCGAGCTAAGGATACTACGAGTAACGCCTACAGCACGCTTAAAGTCCCAATCATTAGAGCCCGGAGTAACAGCAAGCTGACTGCCGGACCAAGCTACTTCAGGGAATTCAGTTGCAGCAGTTGCAGACCATACACCAAATGTACGACCAGCGGATTTAGCATTAAGTTTGTAGCCAATATCCGTAACACCAGAGGTAGGTGCTACAACATCAGCAGAGGAAAGACCATAGATCTTATCCATTGCTTGAATGGTATCAGATAGAGCTTCTTGCTCAGCAACCACTTGGGTTTCAGCAGTCAGTTCATACCAGATATCATTATCAGCATCAACAGCAAGAAGAGCAGCAGGCCAAGTTTCAGTGGATGTGTTTACACCAACAAGGTTGGTTGAAGTAAGGACACTCCAAGCTGTACCCAGCACAGTGGTGGTAAGAATCAGTGTGGTTGTGCCAGTAACAGTGATGCCAGCAGGAGAACCAATAGCTGCTTTCAAACCAGTTACGATAGTGGTTGCAGTAGCACCTACACCAGAGGTAAAGGTGTAAAGTACGTCGTTAAGAGTTACAGTGTAAGCTGTGTTGTCTGCCACAGTTGGAGTGAAAGTTACACTATCAACTTGGCGGCGACCCACAACGATAGACGGTGGTGGGGCACCAATAACAGAGTCTTGGCCAAAGGCTTTACTAGCCATTTTATAAACATTACTAGTAGTAGCGAAATCACCACCAACCTCAGTAATATTCAGATAGGTACGGGCACGTTCAGCAAAATTAGTAAACGTAGCAAGGATAAGGGGAATTGCGAATGATGCGGTTGCGATAGCTGTAGTCTGGTCGGTAATAACAACGGAAACTACGTCGTCCAAGTCACTCATACTTATGTGATCCTTTGTTGTGTAGCCATTGCTACGGATAAATGATACTTTCTGGAATTTTTATAATTACTGGAATCTCTGAAGCCTCATCAGCAATGACTACGCCTTCAACAACGTCAACAAGTTGGTCAGTAATAACGATGTAGTTAAATGTTACATCAAGATTATGATACTCAACCCATTTAGTATCTCTTTTCTGAGGGGCCCTACGAATCTGGCTTTTCCTCATCAACCCTAGTTTATTTCTTTGTAACTCTAAACGAGTAAGGGGGTTGTTATTAATGTTCTGTGTGAAGCTTTGTGACATACCACCACTCAGACTACCAACAAAACTAAACTGAACCATCAACTCATAAGCCACTTGAAACGTCAATGTTTCATTAGTGTTGGCTAGGGTAGAAGTACTATGGTGGCCTTGTTGTTCAATATTAAGAATATTTACAACAACATAACTCTCAGCAGGTTCTGATCCCCCGTTATGGGAGAAAATAACTTGAGGGTTTGTAAACTCTGAGAGTGCTGCCAGAGCAACTTTACGGACACTTGCACGGACATCGCTATAAACTGACATCAGTTACTCCCTTTCTTATCTACTTTAAAATCAATAGACTCATAAAGAAGTCCGCTATCAATCAGTGGGTTATCAAAACCTTTAAGGTCAACCGTATATGGGCTGTTTCGTGGGGAATCCCACATCTCAACAGCTTCTTTCAAGTCGCCCTTAGCCATGGCACCAATCCTTGTGTACTCTTGTTTGAAGGTGCTTTTTCCCTCAGCAATACGTTGAATGCTTTCAACAAAGTAAGAGTCATAAAGTCCTTTTTTAATAGGGGCCATAAAACCAACTCTGATAGCTGGTCGTGTTGGAATATTCTGAGCTGGAACGCCTTCCTCTTGCCATTGCCAAACTTGAGCAACAGAGAGGTTGTCGTTATCACTTCCGTAGTAAGTAGGCTCAATAATACCAACTTGAACTTCTAATTGACTACCCTTGAGAAGTTCCTTCTTCATCTTCTCCCAACCAGACTTATCAACCTTCAACTTAAAAGACATTGTTCACATCCTTTTAGTTTGGGGTGAGTTCTATGCGGGCTGCTTTACCTTCCCAGTGATCCCTCGGACCCATCTGATATCGCCGAGTCTTCATCATTTCATAGACTTCGCCATTCCATGTAAATCTATCAGCTCCATATCCGGCCGACCCTTCCTTTTTGTGGCGAATTTCTTCCGAAGTAAAGAACCACAACCACTCCTTGGTTCTATCAGATTCAGGCATGATGCTCACTTGATAGTCTGTGAAAGGGTGGACGTTTGCTTGGACTGTCACAGATGTTTCAGAACCTTCAACCCAATCACCGTCTACAAACGATCCTGCTGACTGTCTGGTGATGACTACAGGAGTTTTTCTAACTAGAGTGAATTCTGCAATTGACATTTAATTCCTCCTTACTCAAAAGCATCCAATTCCCATCCGATAAACTGGATGGCTGAATCAATGCCAAAGAATGTAGAAGCATCTCGTGTTGAGTTACCATGATTATAAGGCTTCTCACCCTTATCAAATCCTTGATAAATAGGTTGGATATTATTATCTTGATTGCTGTCATTATTGAACATGTCAGCTTTACTAATACCACCAGCATAAGGGATGATACGTGTAGACAATAGGCTTGCTGGGGTCTTGATAATATTCTGTAGAGCAGCTAGGTAAGCAGTAGAATAGCTGTTCCACACTTCATAGTTTCCTGCCCTTTCTCGGGTAGGATAACTAGCAATTCGTAATGAAATAATGATTGCAGCTTTAATTGCAGCTTGCCAAACATCACCACTAGTTGTTTCTAAAAGATATTCGTAGGTTTCATCATCTAGGATTGGATATAACGGATTGCCCGGAACATCACCCACAATTATTTTAACCTTGTCTACATCTGTAAGGGCCATCATGCCTCCTTTTATATTTAAGGAGGGCAGCGTTAGTCTGCCCTTTATATCAACTTGCAGGCATAATCCCGGCAGTGATCAGTTTTGTCAGCAAAGCATTGTAAGCAGTGGTCACGGCTGTGAGGTCTGCAAATGCTGGAGACTGTTGTGCAGTGAAAGTAATTTGCTTAACTTTACCCGCGACAGTAGTGGTAGCTGCTGGAGTAGTTGCTGCGGTATCGCCAGCATTTGCCTCAGTTACTACACGGTCAATTACATTGAAGACATCGCCCCAAGAACGTTCTTGGATAGTTGTTTTTACAATAGCCATTCTAAGCTCCTAATCTATTTAAACTGTAAGGGCACCAAACGATGCCCTTTATTCCAAGACTTATTAAGTCGAAGAAATCAGTTTAACCAGTACTTGTGGCTGAGTGACGAAGTACAGAGGAGAAGTCTCAACTTGCATTTCGTGGAACTCGTCTTTAGGATCGGTGAACTCATAGGCGAACATTTCAACACCAACGCCATTAGCACCACCAAGCTTGTTACTTGGGCCGTAGTAACCACGGAACAGATCATTTACAACTGGCAGTACGTGGCCAGTGTCGGTAGCAACAGCTACTTCAGTGGTGTCGTTTGGCAGTTTAAAGATGTGATCGTAGGTGATGAAAGTTACACCTTTGTAGGTGAACTGATCTACCGAGCCCCAAGCCATGAACTGGTTAGTGCTGTTACGGTTGATTTCAACTTGAGAAGCGTAGTACAGATAAGCTTGACGAATCTGTGGGTGGCTAACCAGTTTATCGAAGAACGAGCCGTCAACAACAACACGAATACCGCCGCCAATGGTGGAACCAGTTTTCAGGTTGGTTTGCAGGTAGCGCTTCAGTTGCGAGATTTTAGCGTTAACGTCGGTAGTTGCATCACCGAGGTCAAAGTCAATCACTTGTTGGGTGATACCAAACTGGGTGAACATGTCTGCAATTACAGCACCATCAGGGGTCTTCATGATACCCTTGGCGGCTTGCAACTTCATGTACTCAAGCGATTGCTCAACTTGTGCACGCATGTCGGTCAGTTTCTGTACACGAACACGGGCCAGTTGCTCAGGAGCGTCTGGGGTGCCCGGCATACGCCAGCCTTGAATATCCTCAGGAGTGATGTAATCACTATGTTTGAAGTAAGCCAATGGCAGCGAGAAGGTTTCAACCTTACGGTCATTACCTTTGGTGGTGTCACGGGAACGACGGCTTACTTGTGGGAGCAAGGTGGTGTCGTTCATGCTCTTGTCAAAGACAATAGCGGTTTGCGAAGTACCTTGAGTACGGAACAGGTTCATGCCGCCGATCAGGCCAGCTTGGTTGTCAATGTTGTTTACTTCTTCGGTCCAGTCTACGAGCTGGAAACCATTACCAAAACTGCGGGTAGTAGCCACTATAGGTTATCCTTTTATCTATTTAAATTAAGCGAATTGGTTAGGCTGGTCGAGAACCTGAATACCAACAGCTTCCATCTGTGCATACACAGCAGCAAGCTCCTGAGCAGTGTCAACGGATGCACCAAAAACAAGATAGGATTTGCCTACACCAGCAGGGCCACGGAACAGAACGGTAACAGAGGTGTCGGTGGTTGCAGCGATGGTTTGCTTGTTATCACCATCTGGTTTGCCAATATAAATACCAGCAAAGTTTTGGCTACCATCAACAGCAGTAGCTTCAAGGATTTTATATTTACCAGTTGCAGTTACCAGACCAAGAACAGTACCAATCGTGTAGGATTTGATAGCTGCTTCGTTAGCAGTAACTACTTTACGGCAGTGGCCGTATTCAGGATGATCTTCATATTGCAGTACAGCGCCGAGGCGAGTAGAGCGAGTGTCAATTGCAGCCATATTATTTGAAACTCCTAGCTAGGATTTTATTGATAAACAATATTATTGTTTTTTACTTTTGTTAATAAGTTCACCAACAAGATTCAGACCAGCTTCTTCTTGTTTCTTCGGTTCACCTTCACCGCTTACGCCTTTCTCTTTAAAGAGATCGGATTCTGTTTCAGCTTTGGATTTAGCACCCAGAGCTTTCAGCATTACTTCAAATGCTTCATCGTTCAGAGACTCAGTAGCCTTGTAAAGAGCTTCAGCTTCTTCATCACTACCAAGAGCAGCCAGTTTCTCTTTACGAGCTTTAGCTACAACTTCAAGTTTCTCAGCTTTGAATACAGCAACTTCTTCAAGGGCTTTAACCAGTACTACTTCTTTTTCTACAAGCTGTGCTTTAAAGATTGCTTCAGCAGCATCAACTGCTTTCTTAATTTCTTGTTCCAAAATTTCTACCTCTGATTTTTTAAGTTCTTGAGCTTCAAACATCTTAACCAGATGCTCTTGCGTATCTTTGTTTTGAAGGGCTTTAGTTACAAGGCTATAGATTCCTTCTTCAAGTTTGTCTTCCGCATCTTCAGACAGAAGCATTTCCCCACTAGTCGGTTCATACGAAATAGACCGAGTCATAGGTTTGGCCAAATCACCAAGAGTGACTTTTCCATCTACAAGGGTGTAATCTACTGAAAACAATCCACCCTCACTACAGAAGAGAACAATAGAATCATTATAATCTTCTACATACAGCCAATGGTCATCATCACCGAAAGCTTCACGTACTGCACTGGAAAGTGCATCACTAACTTTGGATGCGAACATTGATTTGTTAACAAGAGATTTATCCAGCCCAAGAGCCTTCAAAGATTTCTCAACTTCGTCAGTAATGGCAATGTCAGACTTCATGAGAAGGGAGACGTTACGGCCATTCGCCGCACCTCCCTGCAAAGTGGCATGGGTCAGTGCTAGATGAGGACGTTTACTATCATCTTTTGTTTTAATAATCAGAGGCATTATTCACCACCATCGAATGTGACATTGGTGATTTCACCAGTCTTTTGGTTGATCTTTCCTTTACCACCAATACTTACACCACCAATAACACCAGCTTTCTTAAGGTTCCAAAGATCCTCGCTGTGGTATTTAATCTTGGCAACCCAAGTACCAGCTTTAATAACTTCATCTGTCTGAATAACTTTTACGTCCAATTCCTTCTGAACCCAAGTGGATTCAATAGTGAACGAATCAGTTTCTTCCATGTGAAAGAGGTTAGAATTAACAACCCCTTTCTCCAAGTTCAGATTGAAGTTTTCACAAGCTTTTTCAATAGTGTCTTCAGACATCCATTCCCCATGAGCATCCTTCACTAGAGGCTCATAGACAACTTCATAAGACACCATCTCTTCGTTGATTTCTTCAACGACTGGTTCGTTAGTTGTGGCACCAAAGTATTTCTCAATGAACTCAGCGAATCCTTCAAGAATACCTTTTTTAACATTTTCTGTTTCAATACTCAATTAGGTATTCTCCGAATTGGAAGTTGAACTATCACCACTACCACCATCAGCCTTACCTGTTCCAGATGGCAATCCTGAAGTCATCCCTTCACCTGCGTTAGATGTAAAACCCGTTAGGGTTTCTTGATAGTCTTCCAACTCATCGTCAGTTTTGATTCTGTCAGGAAGACCAGCAAACTCAGCAATCTTGTTGATGTTACCCGGAGTCTTCTGAATAAGCCCTTGACTACCAGCACGCTGAAGATATTTAGACAATACATCTAAGTCTTCTTCTTTGATTTGGTCGTATTCAAACTTTGGCAATCTGTCGAGGGGAAACCCATTCAAAGCAAATAGTTGTGGGATAAGATCATTATTAAGAGGATCTTGAATCTCTTTCAGATAACTTTCCACAGCCATGTGGACAATAGAAGACTTAGAGTCAGCAAGGTTGAACGAACCACCTTTACTATTACCCATTTGCAAGATGTCTGCAAACAATGCTTGAAGGATCTTGTTATCCCAACGAGTGATTGCTTTGTCAGTATCATATTGTGAGGCGTTAGGAGGGCCAATCAATTCAAAATCAAACAAGCTGTTATTCTGGTCATCATAGAACTTAGGCATGATAATACATGCTTGTTCGTTGTTCTGAAGATTACGACCAATGTTCTTAAAAGCTTCTACTGTAGCCATTTGGTCAGCAGTAGCATCAGCCTTAAGATAGTCAGCAGGAATATCGAATTTAGGAATACCACCCAAGCCACGAGTAATACCAACAGCTTCAGACTCTTCAATCTGCTTACGATATCGCCAAGCTTTATATACTTTGCTTAGAGGAGAACGACCTTGTGGGTTGTCTCGGCTAACATCTGTACGGAACAGAAGAAACTTCTTACGTTCGATATCAATCTGGCCGCCATATTCTTTGCTGTTAGCTAGGCGATAACCATCAACTAGAAAACTTGTGTCTTGTACAACCCCGTCAAGACTACGGCCATCATCACTAAACAACCAACGATAAATAGTGGTTTGAGAACGAGTAGCAAGTTTAGCAATGCCTACAAGACCATCATCAAAGCGACTACCTGTGGACTTACGTCTGCGTCTATAAATCTTCTCTTGAATTGCATATCCGTATGTGAACATGCTGGTTACTTCTTTAATAAAGGAGAACCAACTGTGATCCATATCATCCATACATTGTTCAAGGAACTTAACTTTCTTTAGGTCATCTTCTGTAGGATCAGAGGGAGGAACAACTTTCCAATTAACGCGGCTAATCATCATAGAGAACAAAGAGAGAGCAGAAGCGATTGTTGCATCTTCTCCCATTTCTTGGTAAGTACGGTTTGCACGAGGCCATTGTAAATCTTTCCGCATCTCCTCTAGGATAATACCATCAAACTCACGAAGACCCGTCCAGCCTACCTCCGACATCTTCATACGAAGAGCGGGATTATCACCGGCAGAGAGGTCTAGATTGTCATTTTCTGCCATGTTATTCCTTAAAAAGATAGGCTATAATTAGAAATTAAACTCGTTCATCTTTCCCAGTTGTGGGACAGAAAAAGTTGGAATATTCAGTTTCTGTGCCAAAGTAATAAAAGCATCACTTGTAGCATCGACCTGATCATCTTTGTTATTTCGAGAGCCGTCGAAACCTTCTAGCTCACTGAAATAATCCTTGTTCCATTCAGCATCAACATAATCTACAAGACCGGCTTCAGCAGCAGCAGCAAATGGTTGGAATCGGACTGTTTTGGATTTGTTAGTTGGACGCATTCTAGCGTGGAAACCTTCAGCAAGAAGATCCTTAATCATCATCTGTCCAGCAGCTTTACCAGCTTGACCGGGTTCTTGAGGGAGTAGGATATTTGTACCTTCTGGATCATTTACAGCGCATTCAATAATCTTTTGCATTACTTCGCCATAACGTGCCCTGAAACGAACAACATCAACGACAATGTAGTGTAAAGATTTTGTCTTTGCCATCAAGACGCCAACAGTCCAGTCAGGATTTGGATTCAGGTCACTGGGAAGTGTTCCTGCAATATCCCATGCTCTGCAATATGAAATAATGTTTTGTTCAAACATCTTCACAGGTTGCATCCAGTCTTTTTTTAGCATGCCCGATCCAGAGGGGCGGACAAACCAGTTCCCGTAGAGGTAGCGCTGGACATCTACAAACGGCTTAGCCTTAAGTGTAGAAATGTAACCTCTGTCGTTCGCAAGCAATACTGGATTGTCATAGCAAGTGGCACTAATAAAAGTGAAAGTTTTAATACCACTTTCTTCACCTTCACCATATATCGCTTCTAATTCTTTACGATCATCTGCCCAAATGTACTTACCATCTTCCACTACATAGTAGCGAGTAAGACCGTCTTTTGTTAGATCAGGCGTACCATCTTCTTGAAGATAAGGTCTAATCCAATCAAGAGCGAACCAATCTGGGTCCGGGTTGCACGTAAGCACCATTTGTTTCTTATGCTTAGCTCGTGCGGATCGAATACGAAGTCCTAGATACTCAATACACACTTGGGAGAAGTGTGTGGCTTCGTCAAATAACACAAAAGTATATTGTGCACCTTGGTGCTGGAACCTGTTTTGATCATGTTCCATGTGAGAGAACTTAATACTACCACCTGATGGAAATGTGATCTTCAAGTGTTTTTGATTAACTTTAATGTTCTCTTTGCCGAATACATAAGCATATAGTTCGCAAGCTGTTTCCCACAGACCCCCTTGAGCTGTAAGCTCACCGGTAGTCTTCCGAAAGATGACCCCGCGCAGATAAGGATCGTCTGCGAACTTAAGAGGATAAAGCAAAGCTACGTAACTTTTTCCTGAGCCCATTGCCCCACCTACAATAGCCGTATCATTCGACTGATGGAGTATGAGATTTTGTTTTGGGCTACTAGGCCCTATTGCCGGTTGTTCTAAATCTTCCATTTAAAATCCTTTAGAAAATTCTACCCACTTAGGATCTTCTTGAGGAATCCAACCATCTAGCCATTTAAGTCTAGGGTTAGTGAAGAAAGCCAAACTAACATCATCGTTATGGGTTTGATTATAAATCTTTGTAAAAACTTTAAGTCCGGGCTTATCAAACTCTACCCAAAGATTGTAAAAGTAATCACACATGGACCACTTAGTTAAAGACTCTTCAGTCTGTGTGGCTAAATTCTCCCAAGGCTTTTGTTCTCTTGCCTTCATGGATTCTGAGATTTGTTTAAGTAGTTCGGGAGGATGAGATTTACCAAACATATGATGATCTTCTCCATACCGCATAGATTTCATCATAATCTCACGAGTTTCCTCTGACCAACCAATACCTCTACGGGCATCACCCATCTTTTTACAATGTTCTTCTGAGAATTTAACTCCGAAAGATGGGTGATCTTCTCCGCGAAGATAGTTTCTAGTCTTAAATTTCTCTTTGGTTTCTTCTGTATGTTTCTTTCCAAAGAATGGGTTATTTTCCCCAGTATAAGTTTTGCCCAACTCAACTAGCAGACAACCGCAAGATTGTGTATTCTTAGTTGTTAGACTTCCACCCACTACAGTAATAATATTTCCACAATCACACTGACAAAGCCATCTTACTTGTCGGCTTCCACTTGGAGATTCATAAAAGTCAGCAAGTTCTACTACAGTAAGTTTTGTAAACTTTTGTCCGACTAAATCTTTATAAGACTTCCCTCGGCGTTTTTCAGAAACCTTCTTAGCAAAATCTTGTTTCAAAGCTTCATACAAATATGAGTTAACTTTACTAATTGCACGATTGCTCATCATCATTGCAGCGTAAGCTAGTGCGGGAACTTTTGGATAAATTTTCCAAAGTAGCATATGAGCTATGAAATGCTCACGTCCACTTAGCATTACTAGATTATCAGCTTCATTAGTTCCACCAACAGAGCGAGGAACAATATGATGAATTTCAAAGTAACCTTCATGTTGACTTTTATCAAGACCCCGAACTTTGGCTTTTTCTACAAGTGCATTATAAATATTTTCGTAATTCAAAACTTCATATCTCCAACTAGATTAAATTAGGTGAGAACTAGTCGATTGTATCGGCAATCAACAGGGCTTGCAATCCCGTTCGCTCTCATTGTATTACTTAAATAATTTCATTCGCTTCCAAGAACTGGCGAATGACTTGTTGCCTATCGCGACCTGTGATCCCATGAATCTTCTTAGCCATGGCTCGCAGTGCATCCCAGTCCATCGCTTCGAGAGCTTCTTTAGTCCACTCTTCCTTAATAATCACCACCTCAACACTAGGTTCACTCTTAAGAAACTCTTCTGTAGTGATTGTCATCACACACGCATGTGGATAGTCATTAAAGAATCGTTCTTTCTTGTCCAACACACCACCCTTCACAGAGTATTTGATAATGTTGTCAATAAAGTTGTGACCATAGTAATCTTGGCTGGTAATCAGCAATTTGTATTTATTCATTTTTAATCTTCTCCTTGTTTGTTTCTTTGATGGGAGAAGTGTATCAACTTTGAAGGCTGTTTGTCAACCCTTTTAGAAAATAATTATAATAAATTGCTCTATATTTCAAGAGCAACCTATATATCTACTTATCTATGCAGCCAAATAAGCTTCGCCAATGGCAATCACATGAATCACAGTGCCATCTGGAACAGTTCGTGTAGTTGCCCCAAGTGCCAATAGGTTAGCGCCGCGAATTCCATATCCAGCAGCGCCTGTAGTAGTTGGTGTAGAACTCAACGAAGCCCAAGCTCTGTCATAGACGTTTGCTGAAGACAACACAGCAACTGCTGTCACAATAGGAGCTTGTGCAAAGAAAGGACTTGAACCTTCGCCTGTAAAAGTTACAGACCAAGCACCGCCTGTAGTTGTAGTAGTTCCCATCCAGATGTTAGGAGACAGCTTATTAGTTGTCTCTGCATTCAGAAAGACATTGGGACTAGAGTGTTCATAAGGGGTTGTCATTTAATTCACCTCTACTTTATTATCGTTCTTATTGAGTGTTAGTTATCAAATGATAGTATATGTGTAGGTGAAGAAATGATCCCTTACAGATGCTGTTGTTGTAAAGAAGGTAAGCTGTGCTCTGTCGTTAGTGGCGTCTGCCAAGACAATACCCGACTGTTGGCTTTCCCAGCAAGAGGAAGTACCCGCACAATTCTCTTCAGCACTAAATGCCGAGGCAACAGGAAGACTCATTCCAAGTTTTGTTACTTGTCCGTTAGTGTTGGGGTCAATAGTAAGCTTACCAGAAACAGTGACTGTGCTACCAACCCTCATCCATTGACACTGGAATGCAGTGGCAGTAACAATGTTAGCCACACTTGTCAGGGTAGGAGTGTATGTACCAGAGCTGAGGTTTGGAGTGCTGACAGTAATATCGTTAGCATTCTGTGTGACTGTAACGCCACCAGTACCAATGATAGAACGCAGTGTCACAGCCCCTGCTGTGTTAGCGTCGAATACTGAGCTACCACCACCACTTGAAGCTACAGACTTGACATTGTATCCATTTGTTGTCAAGTAAGACCCTACACGAGCATCTGTGTAATATAGGTTGGTTGCTTCAGCAATATCACCCGTTACCAGAGTGACAGTGCCTGTCTTAGCATTGACACTTTGCACTGGGGCTGCTGCACTGGCTTCTGCTGTAGTTGTGTACTGAGGATGTGGATCAGCAGCAGCATTGTGGTTGGTGATCGAAAGGTTGATAGCTGTTTGTTGAGCTGTAGATACAGGTTTGTTTACATCGCTTGTATTGTCTACGTTTCCTAAGCCAACATCAGACTTCGTAGGCATCTGTGTAAGCTTGCCTGAGCTATCCAGAGTAGCAATACCATTTGCTACATCAACGTTCCTTGTAGCTACGTCACCAAGACCTAAAGTAGCTCGTGTTGCAGCAGCAGAAGTGTCGTCTAGGATTGTACGTGCAAAAGGTGTTAACGAAGTTTGGGCAAATGCGTCCACGCCAGTTGAGTATGTCAGCCCATCAACAGCAGTCACTTGCGCAGCCAAGGCTGTAAGTGTGGTATCAGCAGGTTGAGCACCAATACTGGTGGTATCTACAACAACAGCACCGAAGCCTCCATTAACTGTCAGAACAGCGTCTTGAATGGCTGTTTTAGCGAGCTTATTGGGGCTTAAAAGTGATTCAAGCTTAGCTTTGACATTGGTAGCGGTGTAAACGTTATCGGTGACTACATTGACGAAAACACCCGGTTGAATCATAGCTGAGAAGTAGGGAATACTTGTTGCACTACCCTTCAAAGCTACACTATCGGCATAGATCTCAAACTTAATGAGCATCCCGGCTTCAAGGTTGAGCGGAGTATCGCCAAAGGCTACTACGTTATCTCCCAACACCCAACTCATTCCACCGAAGCCTTCTTCCCAAGCTTGTCTGTTAGGGAAGTACTTAAGTGCTACTCCTGTGCTAACAAGACTAATCTTAGCTCTGACGTTTGTCATTGGAGCATAGGTACGGAACTTCAGAGAGTGACTTCGCGCCGTATTCTGAACTGTGTAGTTGAAAATTAGAGGATTATCAGGAATGTTTGTAGTGTCAACTGGCTGTGCAACAAATTCTGTCTGACCTGCTGTCAAAAAGAAAATGTGAGGTTCAGAGGAGGCAGCGCTTGGAGGTGTGAAGAAGTCCACAATGGTATATAGGTTGCCGTTAATATGGTTTGTTAGGCCAAGGAAACCAGATACTTCTGAAAGAGTGAGTGCTTCACCAAATGTAACAGAGCCGCTTTCAACCGTGAATCCCGGTGGAGCTAAGATGCTACCATTATCCAGTACACGCATGTTGGAACCGCCAAAGGTTCCGTCCAATTTCTTATAAGGGATTTCACCGATAGGCACCCCAGCAAGAGATACAACCTCGCCGTTTGGACCTTGTACAACAGGAGTGATATCTGTCCACACCCCAGCAATACGGCACATGAACTTTGTGGTTAGTTCTACATCCGTATAGATAAGGCGAATCAGAAGGTCACTGTTGCTATCGTAAACAGCAAGATTCCCCGGATTACTTGTGAAATAACTATCTCGTGCAGCTTCAGCAGCGGCTAGGTTAGCACCTTCAAAGTCATGAGTCTGTGGACCCATCCGAAGGCTACGGCTACGTGGAAAAGGAGTAATAGACATGATCTCTCCTTATACCAACAATTGAACAGAAAGAGCTGTGTTACCTAACTCTACTGCTTTAGCCCAAACGATATCCGTTTCATTCTCAATCACAACAGTTGCAAGAGAGGTTAAGAGGTAGCCATTCTCAGAGGAAGCTGCTGGAAGAGTTGGGGAGATAATAATACGCACAAAAGAATTCCCTTTGTTTTGAATAACAAGAGGGGAACCTGTGATGAGGGATGTTGCTAAATTAAGGTTTTGGTACGCTGTACCTGTCAGTACAATGTTCGGGATTGTTGCCATATTGCTATCTCCCTTTAGAGATGACCCTTTGGGCCTTATTTTTATTGTGTTGTAAAGGAATACGAGATAGTACTACATACATCTACCACTATAAAATAAGTACTGAATCTTCCACGCTTCCTGAAATTCAGCTCTATCCTCACAAGATTTGAGGATCTTCTCCACTGCTCTGCACTATTCACAGAAGTCATTTTTATTAGCTAACCGCCAGATTAGCTTTCTGAATGAACTAGGCAAAGTTCTCAGATACCAAGCACGCAGGCTTGATTAGTTTTGTCTGTCCTTTCAGAAACGACTGGAGGCTACCAATCTTCTCAGACAAATTCTTTTCAGTAACATAAATTCAGCACGATATCACTGCTTCTGATTTCGTGCGAGTTTCTTGTTACTCTTCGTCTTCGTCAGGTTCAACGAACACTAACGACAAACGAGGTTTCATTTCAGCCTTGATCTGCTCAGGAGATTGCTCTTCCTCTTCAGTATCACGCTTCCCTTCAGCACGAGCTTTGAAGTTTGTAATCTCATCACTACTCGCTGCTTTTTCAACGCTTACAATGGAGTTAATGATCCACTTTGCGCTTGCAACAGATTCAGAGTTTACAGTTTCATTCTTAAGACTTTTATCAATCAAAGCAAGGGCGATATCTTCGCGTTCACGAAGCTTGTCAGCCAGTTCACGGAGTTTGCTCTTTTTGATTCGAACTTTACTATTACCGCTAACATTTCTGTTTGAACGTGGTCCATCAAACCTTGTATCAGGTGATGGATTGCTATTCTTTGGAGTTTTAGCCATATTTAAATACCTTTGAATTAATAAAATTCTTTCTAAAGAACACTCACAGGCAATACCTGCAATACATAAAGATATGAGAATGTTCTGTAGAAAGCTCACTGGCACTCGGGAGAGGGCAAGTACCAATGAGTAAAGACATACTTGAGGAGAAGCAAGCTGTCTTTAAGGTCCGGCATAGGATAGGAGGAAGACGCCGGGAGGAAACATAGCATTAATAGAATTTCTTCTTAGTTGCTATGGTGAATTCGTAATCCTGTCTGGTCCGTTACAGGAGGAACGTTTCGCTTATGGAAGATACAGCCATATCACTATCTTCTTAATGGCGAACTGACACAGATGAGTATTATGGCTCTCACCCTAGTAAGTCTTAAATAAGTACTCTGCTCACCCTCCCAACCGACATTCACTTTTGGAGGCTACGCGACCTAATAAGGTTTCGACTTATTACAAAGTCTCGTCAGGCGTGTTAAATAAGTGTGAATGCTGAATACCTACTTGCAGAGCGGTGGTATTGTACGCTCGTAAAATTAACGCTGGTGTTGTTTATCTCGTCCTTATCACGAGGTGGCAGAATCCAGCAACTGCGCATTCTTTTATACTTTCACAGAAAACAGCATTAGCCGTGTCGCTGGGGTAGAATTCTGCTTTCTTTGCCCAACCAATATTCCTTGCTCTTCAGGAGCTTTTCACAGTACCTATTATACAGATTTATTCCTGAATGTCAACTAATATCTTTCATTTCGTCATAAAAGATTCTAACTATCTGAATCAGGCATTACTTTCTTAAAGACAGTTCCATAGTAGCTGATGGTTTCATGTTGATACTCCCAACGGAATGCACCGTCTAGGAATTCTTCCAAACTTCCATCAATATCACAACTGCAATCAATATCTTCGTTGCCACAAGAAGGGCAATAGTTTAACTCACCCATTCTTGGGATTCCTTTAGTTAGGTCAATGAAGTAAGAGTATCAGTAAATTGACGTCCGTGTCAAGTGTTTATAAAAATAAATTAAATATTTCTATCAAAAGCATAATACCTATCTGATGCAACTTGTGGCGTTAGCTCTTTGGCTGCCCTCTGATAGTAACTCTTAAAGAATAACTTAGCCCGTTTCTTATCAAACCTTTCTTTCAAGAATCTCTTAGAATATTTCCAAGCAATGTACTCTTCTTTCAAAATACAATCTGTACGGAGGTGAAAAGATTCAACAGGTTCAAGACTGCAATTCTTTATACAGCGTTTGTAAATCTTATCCCAGCGACGTAAGTGTCCAACCTCGTGCATAAAGCTATCAATGAATTTAGGATAGAAGGGGTTTATGAGAATCTTCTTGTTGTAGTTGTCAAAACTATATACACACTCAGCACCTTTCATCCAATGAAAAGGATTCCACTTTATACCATATTTCTTGCAGACACTGATGGCTAGCAGCCAATCTTTGATTAGTTTCATACAACAACACTCTTTTTATAAACTTCACCTTCATCTTTCCAACTAATAGTGACTGGAACCCACTCCTCAACACCAAACTGTTCCCGGAAGCTATCACCCATTGCTTTAGTAAGAAGATCAATATCACTTCGTTTTACAATGAAGCTGTCATGCACGGGAAGGCACGGTTTACCTTGTTCTACAAAATGCTTCAACACTTTATGTGCAAGCCAACTATCATCATTCTGCAATCGTAGACCATAGCTGTCATCCCGACAGAAGTACTTAGTAAACTTAGGGAAAGCTTCCATAACAATAAAGTGTACATATGCGCCCTTGGTGAAAGTCATTTCAGGATCATCTTTATATTTTGTAATTTCTTCCTGAATAGCTTTCTGTGCCGCTTTCTTATCTTTCGCATTGAACATGATGTTTACAGCAAGCTTGACGATCAGACGATTCATGTCCGTTTTCTCATCATCGGGCAATATATCCATATACACATCTTTTGGAAGATTGAATGTATCAATACCTTCTTTAGCTGCACATATACGGAAATGTAGGGAGTTGTAATCGACTTCTACAATCTCTTCACCATCAATAGTGATTTCAAGACGTGCTGATGTCTTCTTATTCTTGATACGAAGTACATCTGACTTATAGAACCTACCACCATGATCCATATCTGTGTTAAAGATACGGCAATAGAAATTAGTGAGAGGTTTAGCATCACCAACACGAATGATACAGCCTTCATTGATCTTATTTAATTTCTCTACAAGATCAGCAGCCTCTTTAAGCCGTTGGGTATTAAAGAAATTAGTATCCAATCCATTCTCATCACGAAGCTGAATTGTTTGGTATGCAGACATATAGCTTGTATATGCAATATCTGCTTGCTCTTGATCAGTACAGAATTCTTTAATAAACTCGTCTGTAGGTACAATATAGCTCACTGTTCTCTTCTCCTTAATTCTGTGTCCGTTACCAATAACGTTAATAGCATAACCCATCTCTACAAGAAGATCAACACATTTAATTACTTGTGCTGGATTCAGGTTCTTCTTGTTTGAGTTTACATTAGGCTTGTACTGCTTACGTCTTGAGTATACCAATCTATCTTGTTTCTTAAGACAAGCAAATATATTGGTTATGATTACACTCATTACACTAGGATATCGTACACCCATACCTCTTACCTTATTACTCACTACCACACCAACCTTAATATTGTATGTTAGTAGTCTTGTACTTACGTTATTCTCTTCCTCCTCCACCTATATCTCCTCTCTACCATATGGGGGTCCAAATTAGCTACAAGCCTTACAGGACGTAGCCTACAGCCATATCCCAGCTATCATAGTTGTGTTTTAGTGCCTTCTCTCAAGCACAATGTCCAACTACAATGACACACATAAAATTCCCTGTCAACCCTCCCACAACATTATTTTTATTCCAAACAAATCTATTCACTGCTTGCAATCCATCCTCAACAGTGCTATCCTTTGTACATCAAATAGGAGAACCCAAATGGAAATTAAGGTAACACCAAGCTTCGCTCTAGAGGTTGCACGTAAGCTGATTGCTCAAGGATCTTATTTTACGCTTGAGCACACCAAGCACCACACAATCGTGGTGGCCTCAAAGGAAGACTTGAAGAAGGCTGGTGAATTTAATGAACTGAAGAGGGTTTAATAATGCCCATCATCCACTTACACACCTACCGTCTCCTGAAACAAATCCTTGAACAAGCAGATAAGGTTGTGATAGTGTCGGTAACACGAGAGGATGGGAAGCAAACGACATACACGTATGTGAAACGTAAACAAACTGAGAAGGGAGAGAGTAAATGACAGATAAACAATTTCTAACGTGGATTCACGAGCGCTTGGTTCACGTTTACCATGAGGACAATCACATGGATTACATGTGGAAGCTTCGTGCTATCATTCAAGCTACACCAAAAGACCGGACAACACCAAATGTTATTGGTGAAACCTATCTTGAGGGGATGACAGCTAAATGAACGTGCATTTTGAAATACTGATGACTGAGATAACCTTAAACAAAGAGATGTCTTTCTACAACCATTTGTTTTGGGATCTGAAACCTAACCGTTCTGGTATAACCTACTTTAAAGAAATCTATGACGATGTTGATGAACACTCAGCCTTCTACGAGTTCTTCCGTAATGGTGAGTTGATCTGCACAGGAGAAGGTGAGGGAATTGACCAAACAAAGATTGGTGTTGGAGGAGTTAGTGTTTATGTACATATTCATTACCCGGAGCATCTGTTAAAATGACCACCACATTCCGAGACAAAGACATAGACGAAATCTTCGTTATCCATTCACCAAACAACACTCTCCTCCACATAAGCTACTTAGGTCCAACGGAGGAGACATTCTACACAAGGGCTGATATAGTGAGATTGCTTGATATTATTGATGGGAAGGAAGAGGGAGTGATGAGGAAATGAATACTAGGAAATTTAGAGCATGGGCTGTAGACTTAGAGTACACAGACGGCGAGAAGGTAACTGCCTATTGGGACTTCACAGCCGGGGTGCATTGGTGGAATGATTGTTGTATTCCAAGTCACCCAATACAGGAGGTTTGTGTTCCCAATGAGTCCTATAAAAATGAGTGGGTTAAAAGCTACTCTGATGTTTATGTTGTAGAGATAACACGAACACCTAAAATTGAAGAGATAATTAGGATAGAGAAACTTAGATGAAACAAACACATACAAATACGCCGTACAAGCTGGGATAAACTATTTAAAAATAAAGGAGACGCTGGTGAATAAACTGATTTCTGAAATTGAGAATATCTATAGACAAGTGTTAAAAGAACAGGGGAGAATCCCTTACACTCAAGAAGGTTTTTCATTTCTGTTAAAAGAAATGAATAAATTGTTACCTGAACAAACTTCCTACAGTCTTAGCATTGAAGACCTTGACGAATTTTCCGCAGAAGACAGATTGCTACGTAGATTACCTAAAATTACTATTAGTATTAAAAGAACAACTAAAGAGACTAATGAATCTGTGGTGGTTTGGAGGGATTTGGTATGACAGACTGTGTTAAACCTAATACATTGAAACACTTGTTTTACATGGCTCAAGGGTTTGGTGCTTGGCAGCACTTCAATTATTATCTTGAACGTTACACGCAACTACCCCTGTTGAAAGACAGAGAAGATATTGATAATATAAGCAGCTTGTATTGCATGGCAAACAAGGATAAAATTGTCAGACATCTGGCTAATGACTTATTTGGGGTGGATTTGAAATGACCTACCTATTCCTTTGGCTGATATGTGCTACATGCAGCTTTTATCTACTCAAAAACTACGTCTCATCCAACCTGCGACAGATAGGCATCCCAGACGCTAGCATCGCCACAGCTATGAGAAATGCCGCTAAGAAAGACGCTTCGATTGAAGAAATCTACAATGCTACAGACAATACAATCAATACAGCATTTTGGACAATTATTTTAGTAGAAAATCTATTGCTTTGGCCTATGACATTGGTTATGCTTGTTTGGTGGCAGACAATAGATAAACAAGACTTTTCGGATTTTAGGGGATGATATGAATAAGTGGACACAAGCGCTACCAAAGACATCTGGATATTATTGGTTCTCAATGGAATATGAAGATCATCCCCTGTGCCTTTATTTTGAAGTTCAATATGGTGTTGCTGAGACATACGGATATTTTTACAATGATCCTCTGACGTGCGATACCTCTAAGGGTTACTATTTTTCAGAGTATCCAGTTGAGCCTCTTGGATGGGAGGATAAACAGTGACTGATAAACTCAACCCAGAAGACATGCCCATAATTGAAGGGCTTGACTTATCTAAATGTAAAGAGTTCCACATAGAAGACTATTTTCTATCTTCACATGGAACATTTGACACAAACGATTGCATTAGTCACGAAGACATGCTACATTTATTTAAAGTGAAGGAGAATGAAGTTGACAACTAAGATTCAGTATGAAATGGTGATCACAGATGCAGACAGCACCCTGACAAGTCTGCATACCCTTGAAGCAGCTATTGATCAGACAGACTTGATACTAGATGGTCAAGTTACAGTGGCAGAGAATGCTCTACTGGCTATCATCAGTTCAGCTCAAGATAAGCTTGACCTTATTGAACAGGAGGAAGTGATGGATAATTTCCTTGCTGAAATGAAAGTGGTGTTTGATAAGTATACTGCTAAGATTGAGTTGGGGAGTACTGAAACAGGATACGGTGAAAATTGGGGTGGTGCAGGCACTACTGGCGTGAAGTTCACAGTTACATTTGAGGGGACAACAGCAACTAAAGAGATTAATAAGTCTGTGATTGTTAGTGGAGATTTGGTGTAATGGGATTTCATCTAGACGTAACAGTTGAAAAAGAATATATTGACCACGGTCATGATGGTAAGCCATACTACCACGAAGAAATTAATATGACTGGTAATGGTGTTTGTGATACTATCTGCATTAAACAGGGTGAGAACGTAATTGGTATGTCTGTGTGGCAGTTTAAAGATTTGATTCAACAGCTACGAGGTACATCATTTTGGTGTTATGCAGCACTAGACTACAATAAACTAGGAGATTCACCACAATGAAACCACAAGAGATTGACAAGCTGAGGGCGTTGGATACCACAGGCTGCAATGGTACTATCCAAGCAGTCTTGATGGACCCCAACATCAACCAAGCACATTATGCAGATGTTTTATATTATTTATTGAGTAAAACCTTGGAAGAGAAAGCTTACTTGGAACGAGCTAATATTAAACTAACTAATGTCCTGAAGAGTACACATCTCTATGATGAGCTTGACTGGGCACTTGAATTGGAGGATAAGGTATGAAATTCAGTAAAGAATTTTGGTGGGAATATCTGCTAGAAACTGACTTAAAAGATTTATCTAACAAAGAGGAAGAATTGGAGGTACTAAAACAAGTATTCTATTGTGGTTATATTTGTAGACAATCTGAGGATACGATGATTAGGAATGAATTGGAACGACTTAAGAATATGTGAAATAATTGTTTAGAAAGCTTGCATAATAGATTGAAGTGTGGGAAGCTAGAGATGTTGGGAAAGTGGTGAAGCAAAGAAAAGGTGTGGAAATTTAATTATTGAGAAGGAAATAAGTGCATGGGAAGTCGCGAGAGAGCGTTTGTAGTACAAGTTGACGGTCAGGA